>Ga0070731_10000602_pt1 | contig 45525 bp, 41 predicted proteins | sample Coa_R1_2_FD_66448 | JGI IMG/M metagenome (GOLD analysis project Ga0070731, IMG submission 66448) | Surface soil microbial communities from Centralia Pennsylvania, which are recovering from an underground coalmine fire - Coalmine... | ecosystem: Environmental > Terrestrial > Soil > Unclassified ...
TACATGCGCAATCAGCTGCTGCGCGACACCGATTGGTCTAGCATGGCCCATTCCCTTGAAGTGCGCGTTCCGCTGGTCGACGCAAAATTGCTTCGCGATTTGGCTGGGATCACGCCGAAGCAGGTCTCGCGATCCAAGAGGTCGCTTGTCAACAGTCCTCGTATTTCGCTTCCGTCGAAGGTGGTCGATCGCGCCAAGACCGGATTCACAACACCGATCCAGCAGTGGTTGCAGCGTGACAAGAGGATCCAGAAGTGGCGCCAAGTGCCCGCACTTGCAGTCGAGCCATGCGCATGGGCGCGGCGTTGGGCCTTTCAGGTGGCGGCGGCCTGAGCAGCAAGATGACTGGCCCGCTGCGAATCCTCGCGCTGATGACCGATGCCTTCGGCGGCAGTGGCGGAATCGCGCAATACAATCGCCATCTCCTATCGTCACTCGCCGGCTGTGATCTCGTCGATGAAGTTGTCGTTTTACCGCGCGGAGCTGAAACGTCGCCCGACGAACTGCCGCATGGACTTCGTCAGTTGGGCCCCGTTAGGGGGAGGCTCGCCTACTCGCTCGCCGCGCTGCGCGAAGCGCGAGCCCGTCGCCCATTTCATGTCGTCTTCTGCGGGCACTTGTTCATGGCACCTCTGGCCACCGTGATCGCCAAGCTTCTTCGCGCGCGGCTCTGGGTGCAGGTGCACGGAATAGAGGCCTGGCAGGAATCTCCGAGCTTATATCGGCGCTCGCTCGAAATGGCGACACTCGTCACCTCCGTGAGCCGCTACACTCGACGCCGGCTGCTTGCCTGGTCCAGTGTCGATCCGGTCCACGTCAAGGTACTTCCGAACACGTTCGATCCCGTCTTCACGCCCGGATCGAAGCCAGCCTACCTGCGCGATCGTTATGCTGCGCATGGAAAAAAAGTTCTGATGACCATTTCCCGATTGGCGGCGTCGGAGCGCTATAAGGGGCACGACCGGGTGATTCGGGTCTTGCCGCGCATTCTCAGCAATCATCCCGAGACCATCTACCTTGTTGTGGGGGATGGCGACGATCGCCCACGCCTGGAAACGCTTGCCACGAATTATGGCGTCCGCGAGAGGGTACAGTTTGCGGGTAGCGTACTCGCCGAGGAGCTTCCCGATCATCTGCGCCTGGCTGATCTGGTCGTGATGCCGAGCACCGGTGAAGGGTTCGGCATCGTGTTTCTTGAGGCAATGGCCGCGGGCGTCGAAGTGATCGGTGGCAACCAGGACGGTAGCCTAGATCCACTCGCCGACGGCGTGCTTGGCCGGAGTGTTGATCCCGAAAGCGAATCGGAGCTGACCGCGGCGATCTGCGCCACCCTGCGTGGTCCCGCCCCCCGCACCGATCGCGCCGCGCGATTCGCGCTCCCGGCCTTCGATGCCCATCTTGAGGCATTGATCGCGTCGAGTTTCGCCAACGCCGCTTGAATGACAGTCATGGACGATCGCACCAGCCTTTCCGAGCGTTACTTCGGCCATGACCACGTCACTTTCATCACGCCGCAAAAAGGTTGGCGTCTCCTCGATCTGAAAGAGCTGTGGGCCTACCGCGAACTCTTCCACGTGCTCACGGTGCGCGATATCAAGGTCCGCTACAAGCAGACAGTGCTGGGCTTCGCTTGGGCGATCATCCAGCCAGTGATGATGATGATCGTGTTCTCCATATTCTTCGGCCGGCTCGCACAGATGCCATCGGATGGATATCCCTATCCGATATTCGTCTATGCCGCGCTGCTGCCCTGGAGCTTCTTTGCTAATTCGATCACCAGCTCCGCCGCTTCGCTAGTCGGGTCGGCCAACCTCGTGAGCAAAGTGTACTTTCCGAGATTGATCATCCCGTTGTCATCGGTCGGCAGCGGACTTGTTGATTTCGCTATCGCCGCCGTTATTCTGCTCCTGCTCATGATCTATTACGGAGTCAGTTGGACTCCCAATTTGCTGATGGCTCCCGTATTGGTGGTCGGAATGGTCCTGACCGCGCTCGGCGTCGGAACTTTCCTCGCGGCCTTGAACGTCGCTTATCGCGATTTCCGCTACGTGGTTCCCTTCTTGGTGCAATTTTGGCTGTTCGCTACACCGGTGGCCTATCCCGCATCATTGGTGCCGGCGCAATGGCAGTGGACGCTCTATCTTAATCCGATGGCCGGCGTAATCGAGGGCTTTCGATCGACCATTTTGGGCCGACCCTTTGATTTTACTGGGCTGGTGGTCTCGCTTGCGATTGCGGTCATATTGTTCGCTGCCGGTATCGCCTATTTCGAAAAGGTCGAGCGCCGGTTTGCCGACATCATATGAGGACGCCTTGAGCAAATACGCGATCCGCGTCGAAGGACTGTCGAAGGAATATGCCATCGGTGCTCCGCAGCAGCGGTATCACACCTTGCGCGAAGCCATAGTCAACGGGCTGACCGCCCCATTCGTGCGTTTCCGCGGCGGGCGTCGCCGGCTTGCCAAGGAGCTGATCTGGGCGCTGAAAGATGTCAGCTTCCAGATCGATCAAGGCGAGGTCGTCGGCGTTATCGGGCGCAACGGCGCTGGCAAGAGCACGCTGCTGAAGGTCCTGAGCCGCATCACTGTCCCAACCAAAGGTCAGGTGGCGGTGCGTGGGCGCGTTGTGAGCCTGCTCGAGGTCGGAACTGGCTTTCATCCTGAATTGACTGGTCGCGAAAATATTTTTCTTAACGGCGCCATTTTGGGCATGACCAGGAACGAGGTCCGGCGGAAGTTCGAGGAAATCGTCGATTTCGCCGACGTCGAACGCTTCGTCGACACGCCGGTGAAGCACTATTCTTCGGGCATGTACATGCGGTTGGCGTTTGCGATTGCGGCGCACCTAGAGGCGGACATCTTGCTTGTGGATGAGGTCCTCGCCGTTGGCGATGCGAGCTTTCAACAAAAATGCCTGGCGAAAATGCAAGATGTGGCGGGGCACGGTCGAACCGTGCTGTTCGTTAGTCATAATATGACTGCCGTGCAGATGCTATGCGAACGCGTAATTTACCTGGTGAATGGTCAGATCGAAGGGGATGGCGATCCTAAAAAGGAAATTAATAGTTATCTTGCATTACAGACAGTAACACCGCCGGGTCATGAACAACGTAAAGTCGGCGAATATCTTACAATAACCAATGTTTCGGTTTCACCAAATCCAGCCGAATCTGGAAGCGATCTTCGGTTCGAACTCAACCTCGTCGCCGATTCTCCTCTACGACTGAGCGAAGCCGCCCTACTTGTATACGCGCTGGAGGGTCCTCGAGTTGCAATTGTCGACTTACGTGACACAGGATTTCCTTATGCAATGCAAGTCGGTGACCGCTTGCAAATTCAAGGCGAGCTAAATTCGGTACCATTGGTCGATCGCCAATATCGCTTAGGCCTTTATATCAATTCAGGAGCATTTGTCGGCGACGTTATGGATATAGCCAATTTGACGATCGCTCCGGGTATGGGCAACAGCACGCACTCGCGCTACCCGCCGGAATATCGTGGGTGGCTGGAATTTAATGACACCTGCTCATCCCATCTGTATCGGGCGAAATTGCAAGTCACCACAACAGGGTGATGTGTGTGCTTTCTTGCCGAATCAAAATTCGCAGATTGCAAAATGTTCGCTGGTCTAAAAATGTCGCAAATAAACTTTGACTGGGGTACTCCATGTTGAACACAGATCGGCGTCTCCACAAGAGCATCTACCTGTCCAGCGAGCATTCACGAATGTTCAGCGATCAGAATATCAAGTCCTTGCTCAGACGTATTGCCGATGCCCTAATCATTAGTCCCGTTCGGTACGTCCGCTTTAAGAGTGGTGTTGGGCCCCAGGCGGTAACTACACGGCTCAACGTCCTTTCGACGATGCATAATAATGCTGTCCTCGACTCCGCGAATTATGCGGAGACAAACATGCCTGGTGCCATGGCCTTCGAAAACAAGGAGGAAATGTGGGCCTATGTAGTCGGTTTGTGTAATATCGACGGCCTATACACGGAATTCGGGGTGTGGAATGGAAATTCAATTAATAGTTTTGCAAAGCTGTTAAACGGTCGAAAAATTTACGGTTTCGATTCCTTTGTGGGCCTAAAGGACGACTGGCCAGGCATGGGGTGGACCAAAGGTCACTTTTCAGTCGGAGGTAATCTTCCCGTCGTCAAGCCCAACGTTACCCTCATTAAGGGATTCTTTGACGACTCGCTACCCGGTTTCTTGGTGGCGCATGTGGGCCCATTCTCATTTGTGCACATTGACTGCGACACTTACAACTCAACGCGCACGATACTGAATCTTATTGTTGATCGGCTGCGCGTTGGCTCCATTATTCTGTTTGATGAGTATTTTGGATACCGCGGATGGAGACGTGAAGAATGGAAGGCTTGGCAGGAATTCTGTGCTACGAACCGGATTAAATATAACTACAAAGCGTTTTCCAATGAGCAGGTTGCTGTGCAAATCAGTGAGATGCCTTCGTAAGGTCGCCAAATTTTACTGAATAGGAAGTGATGCCCGCGTGCGACCGCGTTCAAGCTGCGGGAAATTGGTTTTCATATTGGACAGCGTCTGACACGCGAGCACTTATGTCGTTCCCAATCGTCGTCCTGGGCGCCGGTGCAGTCGTCAATGAGCTCTATCTGCCGGCTCTCGTCGGACTTGGTCTCGCCGACTGCGTAACAGTCATTGACTTAGCCCCCGAGCAACTGGCGAAAATCGCGGTAGCTTGGCCGCTTGTCCGGACGAGTTCTGGGGATTTTCGCGAGTTTTTGCCAAGCTACGACATTGGCTCCGGCCCTAAGGTGGCGATAGTAGCTTTACCGAATGCGCTTCATGCCGATGCTTGTGTTCGAGCCCTGGCCGCCGGTTACGACGTGCTTTGCGATAAGCCACTCGCTCTACGCGCTGAGGAATGTGAATCCATCTTCGCGGAATCCTCTAAGACAGGGCGGATAGTGGACGTGAATATGTGCCGGCGCTATCTGCCATCAATAGTCGCGATGCGTCGGGCACTTCAGGATAGCCTCATTGGAGACTTGCTCTCAATCAACGTTGAGGATGGCGGGTCCTACGTCTGGAATCCGACGTCCTTGGCACCCTTTGAGCGCGAGAATGGTGGCGTCCTTGCCGACATCGGTGTTCACTATATTGATCTGATAGAACACTTAGTCGGGCGTCTCGAACCGCGGACCTATTACGATGACTGGGCTGGTGGGGTGGAGGCTAATGCGCTTCTCGAATTGGAGACCGAAACCCATATACCCGTGCAGATCGCACTGTCACGTACCCGGGAGTTGTCGAATCGGCTGGTCGTTCGGGGTAGTCGAGGCACACTGACCGCCTTGAAAAATGAGTTCGCCAGCTGCTTATGGAGTTCCGATGCTGGATTGACAGCGCGGCTCACACCCGAGCGACCGTTTGCCGATGATTGGGTCCCTACGTTGCTTTCGTGCTTTGCACAGAAAATCTCAGACTTCTTGAAGGTCATCGGCGAACGCGGCGCGCCTGGCGTCAGTGCGCGGGACGCGGCATCAACCATCGCCATCATCGACTGGGCTTATGCACAACATCGAGCTCAGCAGTGTGTGCTACGGGCTAAGCGGCGGAATCGCCCTGGGCTTTCGCCGGGGCGTGCCGTCGTTACCGGTGGTACTGGATTCATCGGTTCGCATCTGGTCGGTCGTCTTGCGCAACTTGGTTTCCAGGATATCTCGGTTCCCATTCGGCGCGTCGGTACCTGCGCAGAAGTCGCGCGCTACCCCGTAGCGCTGAAACGGATGAATCTCCTCGATACGAGGCAGATGCGTAACGCAGTCGAAGGCGCACGCTGGGTTTTCCACCTTGCCTACGGACGCGATGGGTCGGATCCCGATGGGGTGACGGTCGAGGGCACGCGCAACTTGGTCGAGGCCGCAATCGCTGCTCGCTGTGAGTGCGTTGTCGTGCTCAGTTCCATTTACGTGTATGGCGATTCGGACGACCTAATTGATGAAACGCACGCGTATCGGCCGAAGGGCGGTCGGTATGGAACTGAGAAAGCGGCCATGGAGCGATGGTGCCTGGACCGCAGTGCCGCCTCGTCTTCGACCCGCATCGTGATCTTGACCCCTTCCTGTGTCTTCGGTCCACGAGGTAAGACCTATACCGAACTGCCAAACGTTTTGGCGAAAACGGGCGCGTTCTGCTGGATTGAACAAGGGCGAGGAATCGCTAACTATTGTTTCGTCGATAATCTCATTGATGCTATCCTGTTAGCTGCGGGAACTGCGGAGGCGCACGGTCAGAGCTTCATCATCAACGACGGAACCTGCACTTGGCGTGAGTTTCTCGAGCCGCTCGTTGGAGAGGAGCCTGATCGTTGGCCATCACTCACGGCGCGTGAGCTGGCAGGTCTGAACTGGGCGGCAAAACCTCGATGGAGCGAGGCGCTTCGTGCGGTGGCAACTAACCGCCAATTGCGCGACGTGGTTAAGACACGAATGCCGGCGGCGGCGATTGCACTCGCGCGCCGACTAAGCCCCGGGCTGCTTGCCGGCTCCCGCCCAACTACTGTCCCACAACTTGTTTCGCCTTCTCCAGAGCAGCGGCCAGCCGTGCCCCCGACCTGGCTGTCCGACCTGTTCGGCCCCATGCCGACGCGCTTTAGTTCGGCGCGTGCCCGCGCCGTGCTCGGTTGGTCGCCACTGGTGAAACTCGCAGAGGGCCAGGACATGGCAATGCGTTGGCTGAAAGCAGCTGAATGGGCCGATTGCGCGTAATGACGCTCGTCTCCTTGACGAATCCCGACTCGCCGTCGCTTGAGGTGAATTTCCGTATTCGACCACTGCTTGGGGTCCCGCGGACTCGTTGAGTTGCTATTTTCCACGGTCATATGATTAGTGTCGTCATCCCGTGTTACAATGGATCGTCGAGCTTGCGGACGGCGGTTGAGAGCGCGCTTTCGCAATCGTATTCGGACAAGGAAGTCATCATCGTTGATGATGGATCGACTGATCATTCGGCGGAGATCATCGGGTCATTCGGGCCCGTAGTCATTGCTGGGTTTCAACACAATCAAGGTGCGAGCGCCGCCAGAAATCACGGTACCAGGCTGGCCCGGGGTGAATACATCCAATATCTCGATGCCGACGATATGCTGGCGCCGGATACGCTGGAAAAAAGGTTGGCAGCTCTCGAAAAAACCGGCGCGGATATTGCGTACACAGATTGGCAACTATTCACGACGGCTGCCTGCGGTTCCATTTGTCACGCGGATGTGGTCGAGCTGCCGCTGGATCGTCTGGGAGACGATGCGGAAGCGGCCTGTGCATCTTCGACGTTCTGGGCTCCGCCTGCGGCCATCCTATATAGAAGATGGGTGGTAGACAGAATAGGACAATGGAATACGAGGCTGCCCGTTATTCAGGATGCTCGTTTTCTCTTCGATGCTGCCAGGGTCGGAGCACGCTTCACGCGAGTGGAAGGCATCGGCGCTCTGTACCGAATTTCAGATGACAGCCTGTCGCGACGATCGTCGGAGCGGTTCATCAGGGATTGTTACGTCAATGCCACCGAGATCGAAGCGATCTGGCAAGACAGCGGACAGTTGACCGAGGTCAGACGGCAAGAATTGATTCGAATCTGGCACTATATAGCCACTGGGGCGTTCAGAGCTAATCTCCCGGAATTTGGCGAGGCCTGTCGACATCTACGAATGGTGTCCGGACAATTACACGTCGACTTGCATCTGCGGACTTTTTTTTCATCGATTATGGGTCAGTCATCCGTATGGGCCATCGAGCGGAGGCTTCGCAAGCTGTTGCGCCCGATCCGTCGGCTGTCCAGATATGCCATTTAGCTGTGAAATTCATCGAGTCGGGATAACCATCGCGGCTCAAATTGCGTTTTGTCCAATCTGTTTCTGGCCGATCGAGGTCATCGAGTGGTTCTCTTGAGCGTGCAGAGCGCAAGCCACCCAGTGGCCACCAGTGTCGAACGTTGTCCGGCCTGTGGCTCGGAGGAATTTAGCGTCGCTGGCGGTGTGGCGCCCGGATTTAATGCCGAGGTATCAGGGGTCGTCTTTCATCAGCGGGACTATGAAATTCGCGATTGCTCATCGTGTGGGCTCCTGTTTCGCACGCCCAGGCTGTCCGACGAACAGCTATCGGAGTTCTACGCACGAATGGACTACCGGGTATGGGAAGCGGCCGGACTACGTCCGATGGAACACGCCGTTCATGACCTCCTGAGCCGGCTCCCCGCTGGATCGCGGCTCCTCGATTTCGGATGCAGTTCGGGGCGGCTGTTGGCGCCATTGGCGCGCGACTATCGGTGCTGCGGCATCGAAATCAACAGAAACGCAGCAGCGGTCGCTGCTAGCAGAGGACTGTCGATCCTGCCAATTCATGCTATCGATACTGAGCCGGACGGAGCGTTCAATGCCATCGTCATGGTTGACGTTTTCGAACACCTAGCATCACCCCTACAGACGCTGTGCAAGCTTGTGCGCCTCCTGGCGTCAAACGGGATTTTGGTAGTGGTGACGGGCAATGGCGACTGGCCCCCGTGCCGGCTCGACCCCGCTCAATTTTGGTATTTCCGGCACGCCGTGCATCTCTGCATGCTAACTTGGCAGCATGCGCAATACATTGCGCGCAGCTTGTCGTTGCGAGTGGAAAACTGGGAGCCAATGACCCACGACGATGTGGCGCTATGCGAACGCGTGCGTCAGCATCTGCAACATTGGGCCTACTGGCAATTCCAGCGGCAAACATTGTTGTCTTACACCGTGCTTCCGATGATTCCCTTTATTCAGCGCGCGCGCAGGTGGACGATTGCGCCCCCCTTCTCAGTGAGCCCAGACCATGTCGTGGCCGTCTTCCAGAAACCGGATTAATGATCTCAGCACTCGCAGCTCCAGGAGACCATCGGTGTGCGCTCACTTCGCCGATTAGGCAGACCATTTAAAAGAATTGCGCGCGGGGCTGCTCTCCGAACGATCAGACGCCTGGTCTCAAAGGCGGCGCTACGTCGGCAATTAAATCTGCTCTATAATCTATCGACACCGGCGCAGCAGGAGTACATGCAATGCATGCTTCTCGGTTTGTTCAGACCCGAGCATGCTCCATGTCCAATACAACCGGGTCTGTGGCACGTGAACTTTGCCGGGAAACGAATTGCGGTGCCGCTTACTTTGGAGCGCATATCGCTAGATTGGGACATCGCTGTATGCATTTTGGGTCATGACGTCGAAGTAAAGCAGGTTTATCGGCATCTTATCTGTTCCGACGAACGCCCCGATTTGTTTATCGATATTGGTGCCAACTATGGCACACACTCCATTCTATTTCTCGCTCATGGCATTGAAACGATCAGCTTCGAACCTAATACCGACTGCCATAATCATATTCGCGAGCTCTGCTCTTTGAACAATGTTATTCCTTGGATTGAGAATCATATGCTGGGGGACTCACAGGAGCCAGCGGAGCTATCTTTTCCCGAAGGGCAGCCGTGGCTTGGGTCGACAAGTACCACTGTAAAGCGTTCACTAAGGTCATCCTATACGCTCATCTCTCGCGTCGTTGCGCAACGTCGACTTGACGATTATCTTCCTCAACTAATGAACCACAAACGCGTTCTACTCAAAATTGACACAGAGGGCTCGGAAGCCCACATACTGCGAGGTGCGAGGCGGTTAATGACGAGATTTAGGCCAATGATTATTTTTGAATCTCTCCCCGGCGACCGGTCTGATTTGTTCGAAGCAATAACTACTGCAAATTATCGAATCGTTGGACTCTCGCTGCTGAAAAGTTCTACACATGCAATGACCCTCAGTGAGTTCTCTGAGGCACCGCAAACAAATTTCGCTGCGTATCCGATTTGAGCGGTTTGATTTGGACCCTACTCCGGTGACGACAGTTCGCGCAACAGACAAGGGCTGCACACGCACTATCTTTCGCAGCGCTCCTAGCTCTTATTTGTGACGATCTTGAGAGTAGTGCATGTCCCATTCACGTTTGCACCTGATCCGATCGGCGGCACCGAAGTCTATGTTGAAGCCTTGGCTCATGGCCTGCAATCTCTTGGGATTGACGCGCTCATTCTGGCGCCCTCGGTCCTTGGCGGGGGGGAAGCCTACTGGCACAATGGCTTGCGCGTGCGTCGGTATCGTTCGGTTGCCGAGAGCCAGCACATGCTCCGGGAACTCTACGGCGAGGGCGATCCCGAGGCGGCGGCAGCATTTGCGCAAATTCTCGACGAGGAACGTCCAGATGCCGTGCATATTCACGCCTTTACGCGAGTCGTTTCGATTTTGCTTGTTCGGGCGGTCAAGCAGCGCGGGATTCCAGTCTTCTTCACTTATCATACGCCAACGGTATCCTGTCAGCGCGGCACGCTGATGCTGTGGGGCACGGAAGTTTGCGATGGCATTCTGAATGTCGCGCGCTGTACCGGCTGCTCGCTTGAGGGGCGAGGCCTGCCACGCTGGGCGAGCGCGCTTGTGAGCTATGTGCCCCTTTGCGTGGGCCATGCCCTCGACGGTGCAAACTTGAGCGGGGGCCCTTGGACCGTTTTGCGTATGCCCGCATTGATCCAAGCGCAGCATGCCGCTTTTCGGGCCCTTATGCAGGAGGTCGACGGTGTTGTAGCGTTGACGGAATGGGTACGGACGCTGTTGGTGCGCAATGGCGTGGAGAACTCAAAAATCACGCTTTCGCGCCATGGGCTTCCGTTTGTCCGAAATTTAACAGAACCTCTCATCGACGTAGCGAAAACGCCATTGCGTGTCGCCTTCCTCGGACGTGCGGACAAGGTCAAGGGCGCAGACACTCTGGTCAAAGCCGTCCGGGCGGCATCGGACTTGAGCATCGAGCTCCACCTGTATGGGGTGACACAGAGCGCTGCTGACGAAGACTATTGGGATGAGCTGCAGCGTCTGGCCGCGGATGATGGTCGGATCAGATTTCTTCCGCCTGTTCCGAATAACCAGGTCGTGCCGTTGCTAAGGGACTTTCATGTATTGGCAGTGCCATCCCGGTGGCTGGAAACCGGACCGCTCGTTGTTCTCGAATCGTTTGCGGCAGGCACTCCCGTCATAGGCTCCCGGTTGGGTGGCATAACCGAATGGGTGCGGCATGAGGACAATGGGTTGCTTATCGACCCTGAAGGCGTTGCAGCTTGGACTAGTGCGATTCGCCGTTGCGCGGAAGATCGCTGTTTGCTGTCAAAGCTGCGACAGGGCGTGAAGCAACCCCGTAGCATGGCCGATGTGGCGCAAGAGATGGCTCGGCTGTATCGCAATCATCTCGATTCAGCCGAGCAGTTGCGATCAAGAGGGGTAACGGCTTGAGACGTTCTGTTCCGGCCCAAACGGCACTTAAGACACAGCAGCTCCCCGAATGAATGCGTTTGAGAAGATGGCTATGCGGATCCGACAGGCGCCGATCTTGAAGCAAGCAGACTGGCTCTGGAACCCCGTGCGACCAATGTACGAACAGGTGATGAGGTATGTCGGGCGCCATGGGCTTGAGCGTATCGTTAATGGGGTTGACCGCATTCTGATCAGTTCAGAAGCACGGGGAGTTCCAGAAAATTATGAGCCGGACGTCTGGCGAATTCTGATGGGCGAATTGAAATCGGGAGATACATTCGTCGATATCGGCGCACACATTGGATTGTACTCGATCGCCGTAGCTGTTCGCCTGCGCGGTTCGGGGCGCGTGGCTGCATTCGAGCCCGACAGTCGCAATTTCTCTTTTCTTCGGAACCACGTTCGGCTGAATAGGCTGGAAGGAGAGGTAGAACTGCATCGCCTCGCGATATCTGATCGTCCGGGCTCGGCTTACTTCTTGGCGAATGGGTCTTCCGAAGCTCGTCTCGCTTCCAGCGAACAGAGCGACACCACGTTGGTCGAAGTCGTCACACTGGACGGCATGTTCGCAGGAGAGCGGGTCGATATTCTCAAGATCGACGTTGAGGGCTACGAGGAGATGGTATTGCGCGGTGCCGACGACCTCATGCACTCGCCGGAGCGCCGGCCACGTGCCATTTTTGTCGAAGTTCATCCTTATGCATGGCCATCATTGGGTACCACCAGCGAGTCCTTGCTGAGCCTGCTCAGTGCGGCAGGTTATCAGGCAGAAACGGTTCAAGGTGAGCCGGTCAGAGTGATCGATCACTATGGAGAGATCGTGGCGAGGGTCGCGAGTTAACTTTGCGCGCTTATCGTCAACTCTTCTGCCGAAAGGTGTGACATGCTACATTGGACGCAGATTTATCGACGCTTCAATGGCATGGCGCTTCTCCCTTGACGGCTCGTCGAATCTTATATGTCCAATTCACTGATCCCGTGGGATACCCACCGATCGAGCATTCAACGCGCTTGCTTGCTGATCGGGGATGGGATGTTCTCCTTCTAGGAACCGGCACTTTTCCCATCCAAAACTTTCAGTTCCCCGCGAATAGTCGCATCAGGCTGAAAAAAATCGCCTTCGTGCAGGGCGGGTTTCGGCAAAAGTTATTGTACATCTGCTTCTTCTTTTGGACGCTATTTTGGACATTGCGCTGGAACCCTGAGTGGATCTATGCATCAGATCCGCTTGCTTGCCCCATCGTTTGGATAATTCAGAAGATAGTAGATGTGCGGGTCATCTATCATGAGCACGATTCCCCGGACGTCGATCGGGGCTCGTCTCGATTTATGAAAATGGTTCATGCCTGTCGTGACAGGCTTGGACGTGACGCTAGCTTGTGTGTGCTCCCCCAAGAAGATCGATTGCTTCAGTTTCTTGACACAACAAAGCGAACTAAACCCACATTCTGCGTTTGGAACTGCCCACGGTTGGACGAAATCCAATACACGGTTGCGCATGAAAACCGCGGGCTAATTGTTTACTATCATGGCTCGGTCACGCCCGCCCGGCTTCCACCAAGTCTCATTCTCGCCGCGAGTCGGTTTGGAGGTGCAGTTCGAATCCACATTGCGGGTTACGAGGTGTTGGGAAGCGTTGGCTATCTCCGGAAATTAATCGAGTTGGCAGAGGAGTGCGGAATGGTGGATCTGGTTAAGCCTCTCGGGAAGGTAACGCCTCGCAGCAAACTGTTCTATGCTGCGTCAAGGGCTGACATAGGTGTTTCATTGATGCCTAAGACGACGGACGATATGAATATGCAGCATATGGTCGGGGCATCGAACAAGGCGTTCGACTACATGGCATGCGGTCTACCTCTGTTGGTGAGCGACCTACCAGAGTGGGTATCGACATTCGTCGAGCCGGGTTTTGCACGGGCGTGCGACCCTGACGATATCAATGCGGTTGAAGCGACGTTGCGCTGGTATCTTGATCATCCAGATGAACGACGTGACATGGGTCGGAGATGCCAGGACAAGATCCGGCAGGCTTGGAATTATGAGACGATGTTCGCCCCCGTAGTCTCGAAAATTGAGCGTAATTAAAGGCAGGTGATCGGTTTCGCTTAATTTTCAGCAATGTCTTTATTATGTCTATTGAGACAATAGAATCCCACACCATCCTACCTGATCTCGTTCAGAGAGGAGGGGTGGTCGTTGATTGCGGCGCTAATTTGGGCGCGTTCTCTATGAAAATGATTCGGCGTTTCGGCTGTCGGTGCTATGCGTTCGAAGCATCTGCATCCGTATTTGAGCAGATGCAGAAACATTCCGAATTGATAGCCAGAAATCTGGCCATATGTAGTTCTGATCGACCTGTCACGTTGTCGCTGAGCAAGGACACCACTCGCAATAAAATTTACGACACGGCGACAGATGATGCTCTTTGCACGATCGTCAATGGTCGTCATCTTGGCACGACACTTGGGGATTTTGGGATTTCGGATATCGAAGTTCTCAAGATGGACATCGAGGGTGCCGAGCTGGAGGTCATCGATTCGCTCGACGATAGGTTCTTTCGTGGTGTTCGTCAGATAACCATCGAATTCCACGACTTTCTTGGTTACGCCAGCACTTTGGAGGTCAACCAAAGGATCGATAGGCTCGCGGACATCGGCTTCCGGGAGCTATATTGGAGCAGTCGAAGGAACACCGCTGATGTTCTCCTGGTGAATTCGCGATGCTTGGGTCCGCTTCGACATTTATACGAACAGGAGGCTGTCCGCCGAATAAGAGCAGTCGGTCGTAAGTTGCGGCGAGATTGGTTCGTCAAATAGAACCGGAGCGGATACGCCGCACGATGCCGAGGGATAAACTGCGCGAGGGAATTGCGGTCAACACGGTCGTGCTTATTCCAGCATACAATGCATCAGCGACAATTGCCGAGACCCTAGAAGCACTGCAGACGAACCCGGATTTGAATCGTATCAGAGCCGTTATCGTGTTGGACGATGCAAGCCGAGATGGGACGATTAACGTAGCGAAATTGGTATGGCGATCATCAGTTCCGCTCGAGATTTGGTCAAATGAAACCAATTCAGGCGAACGGACCAGCACCAATTTCGGCATAGCCCGTCTTCCCGCCGACGTCGAATGGGCATTTATCCTGCATGCAGACGATGTTGTGAATTCCAACTGGATTTCCCTATATCTCAATGCGATTGGCGGATGCTCGGACGATATTGCCACCATATGCTCCAGCTATGATAATTGGTATCCAGAGTCCGGTCAGATTATTCCCGGCGATGAGTATCCCGACCGCTCAAATGTTCTTGTGCGGGGGACACGGCAGGCTGTAGTGGACACTCTTAATATGGGATGCTGGTGGCACCTTTCTGGCTGTGCGATCCGGACGATGGCATTCCGCCAGATCGGCGGTTTCAAAGTCGATATGCCGCAGGCCGGAGATTGGGAATGGCTTCTTCGCTGCTTGGCCAAGGGATATTCGGTCCTGTACCTGCCACGATCGACAATGCGCTACCGGCAACATTCTTCTTCCGTGTCGTCGAACTCGTTTCGTGAAGCTCGGGATGTTAAGGAACAGGTTCGGATCTTCACTGCTTTTCGCGATCAAGGATATTTTTCGTCCGCCGATTTCGGAAAAAAGATTCGTAGTCTGCTGATTCAGCTTTCCCGGCGCACTTTGATAAGGGCAATGCGCTGCGACTTTATTGGAATGCGATATCACGCAGGTTTGCTATGCGAAATTGGGGCGAGATTCGCGCTAAAACGGATATGACATTGAACTTAAGACTAAAGCTGAGCGGAAAAAAGGCCGTTTTCTACACGTCCGGGAATGGCTCCGATGTGCTGGCGCAACCTGAGTCAAGCGATGGGGGCGAAGTGAAATCATCGATTCCATTCCTCCGTCCGCGGCCGCCACGGCTTAGTGCCGCGTGTTCTGGCTCGCAGAAGATTGGACGCGAGAAGAAATTGTTGCCCCGGTGCGCCGCGGTTTCGGCACTATATTGGCGTTGCAGTAATAGGGGAACTAGTGGCTCGAACCTAATACTTGATACCCGCGTCTAACGGCCTCGATGATTTTGTCGGGATTGGCAGTCCACGTGAAGGCGTTCGGGTCAGCTTTGTGGTCGAGCGCGTGCATTTGGATCTTCACATCGACCGAGAGGACGACGGCGTGGGCCGATATCATGCAGCTTGTCAACAGATTACGATCGGTAAATAGCTTGGACTGCTTCGCCCGTTGCGGTTGAAGACCGTGCGCACGCGAGATGCGTCGAACAAAAATCGCGCTGATATCGACGACCTTCGCCATCACGACTGAGGTCCAGTGGGTTGCCGCTGCTGGCGGCTCGGTTTGGGTGAGCGCGACGACGCGTTCGGTGATGTTCGAACCCAAAGGTCGGACGCGCGAGGGGCCTGCCTTATCGTGCAGAAGGCCGTCGTACTCGCGTGCATGAAGCGTTCCTGCTAGCGCCACACACAGGTTTCGATTTTCCGGTCTGGCGCATGATCTCATTGGTACTGCCCCGATCTGCGCTCAACTGCACGATATTGGCACGCCAAACATGCTTGCGCGGGGTGTTGCGATGCTGCCTGAGCAACTTCAGACGGCGGCGATCGGCGACCTTGAGAGTGATGGAGATTTCGGCTCGCATGCATCCAGTCCACTGGGAATCTCCTCCGTGATTCAAATGTCATACACGATCCGCTGGTGGCAGCCGAGCCTAGCAATAAATGTAACGATGCGACCGCTGGTTTGAATAGACGCCCATGGTTTGACGAGCTATAAATGACCCAACCATTCTTTTCGATTTGCATTCCGCAGTACGGGCGGACCGACTTTCTTCTCAAAGCTATTGAAAGCATATCGGCTCAGCGGTTCCGCGACGTTGAAGTCTGTATCTCAGATGATAGATCACCGGACGGTCGCCAATGCGAAATCGTCGCCGCACTCCAGCGAAGCGGCCTCGAATACAAAGTTTGTGTCCAGTTAAAGAATCGCCGCTATGATGCCAACCTCAGATGTGCCATCGATTTAGCTCAAGGTAGATATTGCCTGCTGCTCGGAAATGATGATGCCCTCGTTGATGAATCTGCACTTGGCCGGCTGTACGACCTAATTAACGCATATGCTCCTTGTAGCGTAGTCGTTTGCGATTTCCAGGACTACCGCAGCGGCTCCAAGGCAAATCGCGTGCGGTTAACTGGTAACAAGGGCGCCGGAGTCGAAGTCGCCGTGAGGCATTTCCGAAATCTTAGCTTTGTCAGTGGCGTTCTATTGGAGCGAATTGCTGCGCAGACCATTGCGACTGAGCGCTGGGACGGGTCGGAAATGTACCAAATATTCATCGCCTGTCGAATTATTGGTGGTGGAGGACCTCTAGTTGAAATTGGCGAACCCCTAATACGCAAGGACATTTGCTTACCTAATCTCAGCGTCGACAGCTACGCGACGCTGCCGCGCGCTCAGCGGTGGCCTATTGTGGAACGAATCTTACCGCTGGCTCAGCTTGGTCGACTGACAGCTGATGCCGTGAGTCCATTCATCTCTGGCATTGAGCAGCGACGGCAAAATGCACGCATATTGGGACAACTATTGATATACACGTATCCTTTCTGGCTATTTGAATACCGCCATGTTCAGAGCTGGGCATACGCCTTTGGAGTTGCACTAGGCATGCGACCAAAGCGAATTGTCGAAGGAGTTGAATTGACTAGTACTGGCATTACATTCGTTCGGCTTTATTATTTTGCAGCGTCTCTGATAGGATTGATAACCCCGAAATGGCTATTCGATGTAGGAAGACCGCTGCTCTATCGGTTTGCAAAGTGGGTCTGAAGGCGATTTTCCCACTGCTCTTTTGCCAAGTATGCACCTCATGAGGCTCGCCGATGAAAACAACTTTGTGAAATCAGAGGGAGATAATGTGTCGTTGAGCAATTCGCGCTGTAACTGCCAGCTCTCTGATTGTCCTAAGAAACAGCCCAAATGTTCTTTGCGACGTTGCATTGATATACTGATAGGGAGCCGGATTGCGGCCCGCTATATTGATCGAAAGCGTCATGAAGCGATCATACATGGCGGCTAATCGAACCCTTATGATTGTTGGCAACAAAGGGGGCACCAATATTGCCGATAGCTTCTGTCGTGCTGCTACCTCCATTGGATGGAATGTAGAGTTTTGTGCTGCAAGCCAAGCCTATAGTGAAAACATTTGGCTGCAGCGCTTGGCGTGGCATTTGGGAGGACATAGGCCAGTTCGCCTTCACAAGTTCAGCGCTTCCGTTGAAGCCACCGCGAAACGTGCTCGTCCGTCCGTCCTATTATCGACCGGGCTTGCGCCGGTAACTGCCACAACCTTATCGAAACTAAAGGCACAAGGTTTGAGATGTCTACATTATTCCACCGATGATCCATGGAATCCGGGTCAGTGTGCACAATGGTTCCTTCGAAGCTTGCCGATTTATGATCACATTTTCAGCGTGCGTCATTCGAATCTCAATGATTTTCACCGGAACGGGTGTGCAAACGTCAGTTTTCTTCCTTTTGCGTATGATCCTTTTTTGTTCTATTCAGAAAGAGCAATTATCGAACCGGGTGAGAAATCCCATATTTTGTTCGTGGGGGGCGCAGATAGCGATAGAGTTCCAATATTGACCGAAATAATTAATTCTGGCCTGGCAGTTGCGCTTTATGGCGACAATTGGGGCAGATATAAACATTTGCAAAAATATTATTATGGTAGAGCAGACGAATCGATGCTGCGGGATTTGACGATTCGCGCATCGGTCAATTTATGTCTTTGTCGACGAGCGAATCGAGATGGCCACGTGATGCGCTCCTTCGAAATACCTGCCATTGGCGGTTTCATGCTCGCAGAAGATACCGAAGAGCATCGTGAACTATTTGGTACAGAAGGGGAGTGCGTTCTTTATTTTGCTAGCGGACGCGAAGCAATTGTTAAAGCCAACTGGGCATTGCAAAATCCAAGTGAGCGGCGACGTATGTCTTCCGCGGCTCACCAGCGGATCGTCAGGAATCCGAATTCCTATCTTGATCGTTTAAAGGTGATGCTGAGTACGTGATCTGTCAATCATCTCACCCATATACTTAATTTAGAAGACACAGGTGAGTTCCAGGAACCGAGACCCTATCCCGTGCACCGCATTAAGCATCGTGACAGTATCGACTCAATCAGCCATGGACGGGATATGAGGGCTTCGAGTCTTCAGCGTGCTTCAGCTTGGGCCAGAACGTTGCCACTATGTTGAATCTTATCTTGATCTGGATCGCGGTAGGTGTCGGATTGGTCTTGTTAAATCGACGCTCGAGCGCAGGTCTACTTTTGGCATATTTCCTTGGATCGTCGATCATTTATGTTCCGGGAGCGTTAATCCATCTGGAGGCCGAAGAATCGAATTGGACGCGGCTCGGTTTCGAGCAGACAGTAATCGGGTTGGTGTCATTGCTGGTCGGGGCGATTATTGCCAGAATCATCACGTTTCGCCGCCGTTCAGAACAAACCGGGGACGTCATTCGCCAGTGTGATCTCAATCCAGGGTTCTTAGCGGCGCTCAACCGACTGGCGCTCAGTTATTGCTTATTTGGGGGCATTGCCTACTTCGTATTGATGCCGTTGTCCGGCGCGATTCCGAGTGCTACAGCGATTGTCTCTTCGATCGGCACGTTGATTGTAGTCGGGGCTTGTCTTCGGCTTTGGGTTGCTCGAGAAGGTCGAGATGGACAGAGATTTTGGTCCACTATTGCTTTACTGCCACTGCTTCCACTTTTCACTTTGATCCAAGCCGGCTTCGTTGGATACGGTACATACTGGGCACTGACTATCTCATGCTTCCTTTTCGCTCAAACAAAGCGGCGCTTGCTGTATTATTGTGTTTTACCCATCGTCCTGTATGTCGGATTGTCTGTGTTCGTAAATTACATGGCCGCGCGAGACGACATTCGAAAATTGGTCTGGTATGAACAAGCCAGTTTGATCGATCGGGTTGATCGAGTAGTAGATGTTTTTAATAATTTCGAGTGGCTTGATCTGTCGAACGCGAAACAGCGCCACCAGATAGAGATCAGGCTCAATCAGAACTTGCTGGTTGGCGGGGCCGTGGCGATGTTAGAATCGGGGCGGAAGCCGTACGCCTTCGGCGCCTCGATTTCCAACGTGATTGTAGACCTGATCCCGAGGGCACTATGGCCGGACAAGCCCACAGTCGGCGGCGGCGGTAGCCTCGTGACGGAATATACTGGTATTCGGTTTCCGCGGGACACGAGCGTCGGGGCCGGTCAGGTATTTGAATTCTATGTGAATTTCGGCACCTGGGGGGTGATCACCGGATTTCTAATATACGGTTGGCTGTTGGCCAGTATGGAATTAACGATCATCTCATCCCTCTACCAGGGCGATCAGCGTCGCTTTCTCTTCTGGTTCATGATTGCTGTGAGCTTGATGCAGCCAGGCGGAAATCTGGTCGAAATCGTCGTGAGTGTAGCAGCGGCGATTTTTGGCGCCTACGGCGTCAATCATCTGTTGAACCCTCGCAGATCTGGCGTCGATTTACCGACTTTTCGGCGCAAGATATCTGCTTGACGAGATTTATCGCAAAGGCAAGTGAGATTCGGACTGCTATCACCGAATCATAACATGAGGCTTGCGAAAGAGAGCGGCGCCAAAACTTCATCGATGCAGAAAAAAGCCACCGATAAGCTAAAGATCGACGTGGTCGTACATGGTCGTTTCCACGCTTTCCATCTGGCGCGGGCGCTACATGCTCGTGGCCACGACGTACGGCTTTTGACAAATTATCCACTAAATGTGGTTATGAAATTTGGCTTTCCTCACTCTCAAACTGCCACATGCTTGACGCATGGCATTATAACAAAGATTTACAATCGATTGCCGGTGGCTTTGCGCCGACTCGAATTGGAGCCGGCTTTTCACCGTTGGTTTGGACGCTGGGCTTGTTCCAATGTACGCACGAAGGCAGACCTAATTTACATATTCAGTGGTATTTCCGAAGAAACACTGAAAGCATTTTGTCATGTCAATGGTCCGCAGATATGGGTGGTGCGCGGCTCTTCGCACATTCGCGTGCAAAATGAGCTATTGCAACAGGAGGAGTCTCGCACTCGAATGCCGATCGAAAAACCGAGTCCGTGGATGATCAGCCGAGAGGAGCGCGAATATGGTATGGCTGGGCGCATCATTACTCTATCGTCGTTTGCAAGACAGTCATTTATTAGCCAATCCGTGCCGCATGATAAAGTAACTTTGCTTTTATCGGCAGTTGACATTGCGCGCTTTCGTCCGAAGCAAGAAGCGATCAGAAATCGCCGGCACCGAATAAAAGCAGGGCAGCCCCTGCGAGCACTTATGGTTGGCGCATTTTCTGGACGGAAAGGTGCTTTGGATCTGCTTGCAATTGCTAGAGGCGTATCTGAGAAAATGAAATTTCGAGTAGTGGGAGATGTGTCCCAGGACGCGTTGGATCTAAAAGAGCAAGCTCGCTCACTGATCGAATTTGTACCTCGCGTACCTGAGTTTGAGTTGCACAAGCATTATTCGTGGGGTGATATATTCGTGTTTCCGACGATAGAAGATGGATATCCGGCGGTGCTCGCCCAGGCACTGGCTGCTGGATTGCCAGTACTTGCTACACCGAACTCCTCAGCGCCCGATATTGTACGGCATGGAGAGACGGGCTGGATTCTCCCGATACGGAGTCCCTCGATGTTTATCGATCAACTTAATTGGTGCGATTTACACCGCGCTGATTTGGAAGACATGGTCCAGAGGTTACATTTAGGTTTCCCGCAAAGAGACTGGGACGACATGGCCGCAGATCTCGAGCGGGTTTATGCTGGCGCACGCATAACCGGATAAAGGTATATATCAAAATGGACGAAGTCGCCCTTCAACGCGAATATTACGCGCGCACATCACACGCGTTTGATGCGATGCATTTACAAGGAGACGAACATGTTCTTGCATGCCATCTCCTTGTGGCCTTTCTTAAGGCGCAAAATCCTGACGCGACAATCTTAGATATAGGAGCAGGAACCGGACGTCTGTTCGAGTTTTTGCAAGAGCAAAATTTGCAGTTTACAATTATCGGGGTAGAGCCATCGCACGCACAAAGGGGTATCGCATATAATAAAGGCATCCGACCTGACCACCTGATTGAAGGCGATGCAACAAAACTAGAATTTCCTGATAATCATTTTGATTTTTGCACTGAATTTGGTGTGCTTCATCACATCAAGAAGAATCGGCAGGCGCTCCGAGAAATGTGTAGGGTGGCGTCAAAGGGCGTTTTTCTGAGTGATTCCAATAATTTCGGACAAGGAACATTTCTTGTTAGAGTAATTAAGCGTCTACTTCGTATTCTCCGCCTTTGGAAACTTGCCGTTCTATTTAACACGGGGGGAAAAGGATATACTTATTCCGACGGGGACGGCGTATTCTATTCATTTACAGCCTTTGACTGCATCAGTATTTTGAGGGAGAAGTTTCCGAGCATTTACATCTGGAATACGAAACCTCTGAAAGGTAAAAATCTATTTTTTGGGGCGGACCACGTTGCGATCCTTGCTCATCGATAGCAGAGTGGTCAAGTTCGGTTAATTTAATAGTATAGACATTGCGAATTCTCCACATCACTCCGACCTATATCCCAGCCTACCGCTACGGTGGGCCGATTTATTCTGTTCACGCCCTGTGCCGAGGGCTCGCGGCGATCGGACACAGCGTTCATGTCCTCACCACTAGCGTCGACGGCCCCCTCGATAGTGATGTTCCTCACGATCGACCAGTCGACCTCGATGGCGTTCTGGTTCATTATTGTCGATCAAGCCTTCTTAGGCGTCTCTATTGGTCCACCGATCTCCATTCCCGATGCGCGGCGATGGTAGGCGAATTCGATGCCGTGCATCTTCATTCGGTCTTCTTGTACCCGACGTGGGCCGGAGCCCGAGCCGCAGGCCGATCAGGGGTGCCCTACGTGTTGTCGCCTCGCGGGATGCTCGTGGGCGATCTGATCAAACGGCGCAGCTCGGCCGCCAAGCGCAGCTGGATTCGGCTCATCGAGCGCGGCAACCTCGCCCGTGCCGCTCGAATTCACCTGACCTCGGCGGAAGAGCGTCGTGCTCTTGTTAATCTCGGCCTTGCGTTGGCGCCGACGGCCGTCATTCCCAACGGTGTTGACGCACCGGTTTCGCTCTCGCCCGGTGCCGTTTCCGCCGACGTGCGTCGGCTCGTGGCCCTGGGTTTCGACGTTTTGAGCTTCGGCAGGATTAACTGGAAGAAGGGCCTTGATCGGTTGATCCAATCAGCGGCCGAAATGCAAGGTGTGAAGGTACTGATCGCGGGCCATGACGAAGATGGCCTCGCGGTGAATCTGCGGAAGCTGGCTGAGCAACACGGTGTCGGCGATCGCGTGTTGTTCTTGCCTCGCCAGATCGCCGGGCCGGACAAGGAGGCGCTCTTCGGGGCAGCGCGTTTGTTTGCCCTGCCGTCGCTGTCGGAAAACTTCGGTAATGTCGTGGCCGAGGCGATGATACGAGGGCTGCCGGTCGTGGTGACCGCCGGAGTCGGGGCTGCGGAAATCGTAGAGGAAAGCGGCGGGGGGACAATTGCGCCCGCGGATTCGAAGGGCTTCGCTGCCAAGGTCGTCGCCCTCCTGGAGTCCGACGAACGGCTTGCCGTCATGGGTGCAGCAGGCGCCGCCTATGCGCGGCAACAACTGAATTGGAGCAGCATCGCGCACCGCTTCGGCGAGCTGTACAGAGGCATATCCAGCCAGAATGGCGGATCTCGTGAATCGACGGCGGCCTGACTATGCTCGAGGATATCACGCCCCTCGTAATTACCTACAATGAAGCAGCGAATATTGCGCGCACGCTTGACCGACTTACCTGGGCCCATCGTATCGTGGTCGTCGACAGCGGCAGTACCGACCGAACGTTAGAAATTATCGGCTCATATCCGCAAGCCGAAGTGATCCATCGGCCGTTCGACAATTTCGCTAGCCAATGCAACTTTGGAATTTCACAGGTGGCCACCGAATGGGTGCTGTCGCTCGATGCCGACTATGAGCTAAGCGAGGCTCTGGTGACCGAGCTCCGAAATCTGCGTCCGCCCGCATCGATCGCCGGCTTTCGCGCGCGTTTCATCTACCGTATCTGCGGTCAGCCATTGCGCGGCACCCTTTATCCCCCTCGCACCGTGCTCTATCGGAAGGACAGGGCGTCATATCGAAACGAAGGCCATGGCCATCGTGTTGTCGTAGCCGGCGAAATCGCACCGCTCTCGGGAGTGATCTATCATGATGATCGCAAGCCGCTCGCACGCTGGATCGTCTCACAGCAACAATACGCCTGTCTGGAGGCCGAGCACCTTTTGGCCTGTGATCCCAAAGCGCTCGGGCGAACTGATGGGATCCGCCTTGCTGCTTGGCTGGCGCCGGCCGCAGTCTTTATCTACACACTCATCTTCAAAGGTTGCCTGCTGGATGGATGGCGGGGCTGGTACTACGCCCTTCAGCGACTTCTGGCCGAGACTATGATTGCGCTCGAGATTATCGACCGGCGGCTGGGCCCGGTTCTCCGGTCCTCGAGCCATCGCAGCTAACGATCCCGCAGGTGGCACGCATTCTCATCACCGGCGGCGCCGGCTACGTGGGCAGCCATTGTGCCAAGGCGCTCGCCGCAGCCGGGCACGAGGTAATAGTGTTCGACAATCTGACTTTCGGCCATCGTGAATTCGTGCGCTGGGGGCCGTTGGTCGAAGGCGACATTCGGGATGCGGCGGCGCTTGAGGCGCTGTTCAGCGCCCACCGTATCGACGCAGTCATGCATTTCGCCGCCCTTGCCTATGTCGGCGAGTCGGTGATGGTGCCGGGCCGCTATTACGATGTGAATGTCAATGGCACGAGAGTCCTGCTCGACGCCATGGTGCGCGCGCAGGTTCAGGCGATCGTATTTTCCTCGAGCTGCGCCATTTATGGCGAGCCGAGCCAGGTCCCGATTGTCGAGAGCACTCGGGCTGATCCGATCAATCCTTACGGCTTCACCAAGCTTGTTTGCGAGCGGATGATGGATGATTTCGGGCGGGCATACGGGCTGAAATCGGCGCGGCTGCGCTACTTCAACGCTGCGGGCGCCGAACCAACAGCCGAGATTGGCGAGGATCATCAGCCCGAGACCCATCTCATACCTCTGGTTCTAGACGCTGCTTTGGGTCGGAGACCCGTAATCCAGATATTCGGAACGGACTACGGGACGTCCGATGGAACGGCGATTCGCGATTACGTGCACGTGTCCGATCTTGCCCGCGCGCATGTCTCGGCGCTGCGACATCTGCTCGACGGTGGTGAGACCATTGCGGTCAATCTGGCCAGCGGTAAGGGTGCTTCAGTGCGGGAAGTGGTTGATACCGCACGAACTGTGACCAGCCTCGAGATTGATGCCCGGGACGCACAGCGTCGCCTCGGGGATCCGGCGATCTTGGTGGCTGATGCCGCGCTGGCGCGTAAGCTACTCGGATGGTCAGCCGATCGTTCGGATCTCGGGACGATTGTTACGGACGCTTGGCGTTGGCACAAGAAGCAATTTCGCGATCACAAGAGCTAGTGGGCGTGGCGTCGGCCCCAATGAGGTCATGCGCCAGATCGGCAAATCAAGGACCTGCGTGTGGCGCTGACAGGAACGCTTCATGCAGGCGAGTTACGACGGCCTCCCGCGCGATAAGACGCGGCCATCGCGCATCCCACCGCTTGGGTCGATGCTTACCCAAACCCATCCGACCGCCGAGCCGACCCACTGGACCGCTACCATGATGGCGAAGGCAGTCGGCATCAACGATCGCAGATGCGAGTCCAAGTCAGTAGGCTAAGCTGAGAAACATGCTTTCTTCCATCCAATTATCCAAGGCAGGGCTGACAACATCGCGCCTCGCTTTTGGTACGTCGCGCCTTCACTATAGTGGTCGACGAGACCGTCAGCGTTTGTTGGCTTCGGCCGCGTCTCTCGGCTTCGTACACTTCGACACCGCACCATCCTATGGCGATGGTTTAGCCGAAGCTGAGCTGAGCTGGATTTTGAAAGGCAAGCGTGACCGTTTTGTTATCGCGACGAAATATGGGGTTCCTCCCGACCCGTTACTGGAGGCATTGCCGTCGTTCGGTGAGCCGCTAAGATATATTCGAGCTGCGGCACGTAGAGTCGGTCTATGGCAAATACCCCGTCAACCTTTGACACCCGCCGGTTTACGAGAGAGTGCGGAACGCTCATTGCGGCGACTACAATCGGATTGGATCGATATCCTTTTTCTTCATGAGCCCAGACCAGAATGCGTGCCGCGGCCTCTTGAGATACTGGAGGAACTTCTCAATTTGAGACGACGCGGCCTAATCCGCACCTTCGGCCTCGCCGGTTCATGGGACGGTATCGACGCTTTGATGGCGGCTACGCCGGATTTGGCGCAGGTCGTACAAACGGCTGAAGCTGAATGGCCTGAGGCCTTACCGCCCGATATTACCTATGGCGCTGTTGCCGGTGGAATTCAAAGTTATGGTTCTCAAGGTGTTAGTACTGAGCAAGCCTTGGAGCGGCTTCGATCCGCGCTAAACCGAAGACCGCATGGAGTTATTGTCGTTTCCACTACAAAAATTGATCACTTGAATCTTCTCGTCGAGGCGGCAACGAGTTCACCTGTATGATTGTCGATTTGGCTCGGCAAGACACAGACAGATCTCTCGCATCTGAAGTCCTCGTCGTTGGCGGCGGCATCGCCGGGTTGTTACTCGCTAATAAATTGCGTGAATATCGGATTCGAGTCGTGGTGTTGGAGAGCGGAGCGCGGGAGCAAGCGGAGGAAGTACACCCGCTCAATCGCGTGGTCCAGCTCGGAAATCAGTATCGAGGAGCCACGCACGGGCGCTTCCGCTGTCTCGGTGGAACGTCTACGCGATGGGGGGGCGCTCTTATTGCTTTCCTTGATCAGGACCTTGGTCCCCGACCACATCTGGGCTTGCCGGCGTGGCCCATTGGAATGGAGGCCGTTCGACCTTACGTCACTTATGTCGAGTCTCAATTCGGTGTTGATTCGGGTTCGTACGACGAAGAATTTGTCCGTGAATTTAGTGCCGGTAAGTACATTCCGACAGGCGATGCGGATTTCCTGCCGAGATTCGCCAAATGGCCTGCGTTCACGCGCAGGAACGTTGCGACTCTCTTAAAGCACCGGATCGAAGGCGACGCGGATCTGTCGGTCTGGATTAACGCGACTGCGACTAGTTTCGAGCTTGATCGGATAACAGGCCAAATGAAATCGGTTACAGCGCGCCATCCCAGCGGGCGGAGCGTAAAGGTCACGGCAAAGCATGTAGTCTTGTGCGCTGGAGCGATCGAATCGACGAGACTTCTTTTGCTCCTAGATGCTCAGTATCACAGGATGGTCTTCAAAGACTGTGACGCTCTGGGACGTTTTCTGTACGACCACATTTCTTTGCCGATTGCGAAGATAGATCCCAGAAAGGTCAGGGAATTGAACCGAACTGCGGGCTTTCGTTTCGCGGGCACTACAATGCGCAGCCTGCGATTTGAACTCTCGCCGTCGGCACAAGCCAGTGATCGCGTGACGAGCGCCTTTGGGCACATCAGCTTCCAGGCAGAGCGCCCGTCAGGTTTTGACGCATTGCGCAGCTTTCTCAGATCACTCCAGAAAAGTGGCCGGATACAGCCGAGCCTAGTACTTAGCATATTGAAGGAGTTGCCATATTTCACGCGGCTTGCTTTCTGGCGCTATTTTTATCACCAGCTTTATTGGCCTACACCGGCCAGATATGAGTTACACGTAGTTGCGGAGCAGGCGCCTCGACGCGACAATCACGTTGCTCTTGCCGACGAACGGGACATGTTTGGGCTTCCGCTTGCTGCTATCGACTGGCGGATCAAACAGTCAGATTGCGAAACATTTTGGGCCTACATGCGTCGGTTTGACCGTTTCTGGGATCGGCATGGCTTCCGTGCAATTGGCGATCTCAAGTGGTTGGTCAACCCGAATTATGATGAGGTCGATCAAATCATTCGTGGTGGCGACGTGTTTCAGCCAGGTGGTACGACGCGCATGGGTACAAACAGCCGATCAGCTGTTGTAAATCAGGATTTAAGGACATTTCCTGTTTCAAATCTGTGGATTGCGAGCACCTCCGTGTTTCCATCTGGAGGCAGCGCCAATCTCACTCTAATGTTGATGCTATTGACGATGCGGCTTGCCAAGCATCTCTCCATTCTAATTCGGAAGAGCGATATCCCTTGAGCGGGATGTGGTGAATGCGCCTAACGTTATTGCGGGGAGAGCGTCAGAGACATCCGCATCACCCCCGCTGGTCGTATTCCTCCTCTTGCCAAGTCAATGATTTTAGGTCGCGCTCAGGTAGACAAGCGTTCAAAAACGAGAGTGTTCGCGTATGATCATCCTTGGCATTAATGCCTTCCACGGTGATTCCGCCGCCGCGCTCGTCCGTGACGGCAAGCTTGTCGCTGCGGCGGAAGAGGAGCGCTTCCGCCGCGTGAAGCACTGGGCCGGTTTCCCCTCCCAGGCGATAGCCTATTGCCTGCGGGAAGCGGGACTCGCGCTGGCCGATGTTGAACATGTGGCGGTCAATCAAGACAGTCGGGCCAATCTATTCCGGAAGCTCGCCTATCTTACGACGCAACGCCCGGACCCCAGGCTCATCATTCATCGACTCAAGAACCGGGGCGCTCGCCACGACATCCCAAATTTGCTGGCAGCGAACCTCCCAGGCGGGCGATTTCATGGCCAAGTGCACCGGATCGAGCACCATCTGGCGCACTTGTCTTCGGCGTTCCACGTTTCGCCTTTCCAGGATGCAGTCGTCGCGTCGGTCGATGGCTTCGGTGATTTCTCCAGTGCTGCCTGGGGGGTCGGCAGTGGCACGAATATCTCCATCGACGGACGCGTATTTTTTCCGCATTCGCTTGGTATCTTCTATCAAGCACTCACGCAGTATCTGGGTTTTCCGCACTATGGCGACGAGTACAAGGTTATGGGCCTCGCGCCCTACGGTAAGCCCGCATTCATGGATGCCATGCGTAAGATCGTGCGTCTGAAGTCCGACGGCACCTACGAGCTTAATCTCGCTTATTTCCGCCATCACAAGGAGCAGATCTCTTACCAGTGGGCGGACGGTTCGCCCGAATTCGGTGACCTGTTTGCACCTGCGTTAGAGGCATTACTTGGGCCACGTCGTGCACCGAACGATCTGCTCGAAGATGGGCATCGCGACATCGCGCGTTCAGTCCAGTGCATGTACGAGGAGGCCTTCTTCCATTTAATTGGTCGGCTGCATGAGCGCTTCGGCCTGGACGATCTGGCTCTGGCCGGCGGCTGCGCCATGAACTCGGTTGCCAACGGAAAAGTGCGGAGGATGACGCCATTCCGCCGGGTCTACGTGCAATCGGCCGCGGGCGATGCCGGCGGTGCGATTGGCTCAGCATTCGCTCTATGGCACAAGCTCGGCGGCGCCCGCTGCTTCGTTATGGACCACGCCTATTGGGGCCCACAGTTCTGTTCGAACGATATCAAGTCTCTGATCGCTGCGCGAAAATCCGAGATCGACGCGGCCGGCTGTTCGGTCGAGACAATCGCAGATGGGCCCGAGCTTTGCCGACGAACGGCGGCCGCGGTCGCCGACGGTAAGGTGATCGGCTGGTTCCAAGGCCGTATGGAATGGGGCCCGCGGGCGCTCGGCAATCGCTCCATTATCTGCGATCCACGCCGGGCTGACATGAAGGCCATTCTTAATGCCAAAATCAAACGGCGCGAATCCTTTCGGCCGTTCGCACCTTCTGTTCTTGAGGAAGCGGTGGCGGACTGGTTTGAAGAGGACGACGCCGTTCCCTTCATGATGCAGGTGTTTCAAATCCGCGAGGAGAAGCGGGCACTCATCCCGGCTGTCACCCATGTTGACGGCTCCGGACGCCTTCAAACTGTCTACAGGCACACTAATCCGCTCTATCACCGGCTGATCGAAGCTTATCGCGACCTTACCGGCATGCCGATGGTGCTCAACACCTCGTTCAATGAGAACGAGCCAGTGGTGTGCGAGCCGAAGGAGGCCCTCGATTGCTTCCTGCGAACCCAGATGGACCTGCTGGTGATTGGCGAAACATTCATTGAGCGACGGGCGGCGAATGGTTGAGCTTCAAGAGCTGATTTTGTGGTCGCAGCATAGGAGATACTGCAATTAACGCCATTCACGCTCAATTTCTTGCCAGGACAAGGGGCCAGGGTTTGAGGGTCGCTCGGTTGCGCCGTTATGTTACAATCGTGATGGTATTGGCTGCCCTGTGCGCAGGCGCGTGGATCGAGCGAGAAACTCTGCTCCGGGGCGCGGCTGATCTTTGGATCGTGTCCGATCCAATCACACCCGCGGATGCTGTCGTTGTTCTTGGCGGTGGAATCGATGTGAGACCATTCGCGGCGGCGGACCTCTATGCAAAAGGTCTGGTGAAAAGGATTCTACTCTCTGAGGTAGTGGACGGGCCGTCAGTCAGCATCGGCTTACTTACGGGACATACCGAGGCCAACCGACTGATTCTTTTGCGATTGGGCGTTCCGGAGTCCGCGATCGAAACATTTGGGAACGCCAACAAGAATACCTGGGAGGAAGCCGTCGCGCTGAAAAGCTGGACGGACTTGAACATGGCCTCGGCGTTAATTATCCCAACCGAAACCTTTTCGGCCCGCCGTGTGCGTTGGATGTTCCGCCGCGAGTTTGCTGGGACGGGCGTCCGCATCGAGGTCCCATCCTTCGATCCGCCAAGGCTTTACTCCAGCGCAGAATGGTGGAAGACGGAGTTGGGAATTATCACGTTCCAAAATGAGATTATCAAATATATCTATTATCGCTGGGAATACTGACTGCATGTATCTTGGTCTTCTAGCCGAAGATAGAAATCCTTCTGTCCGCCAAGGCTAGATTGTTAATTGGCCTTGCGCGAATGATAAAGATGTTTTCTTCCCTTGTGGCTCCGTTGATTTGGCTAGCTGACAGCGGTCTTCTTGAGTCCGAAGCGGTAGGTATTGATCGACACGGTTTCGTCTTGAATTCAGTCTACTGGCCAATACTCGGCGACTGGCGGATGCGTTATCGAAAGGCGACTATGCCCCATGTCTCCGGCGCACCTTGTCAGGCGAGATTTAGTTGCATGGTATGGCGAAGAAGCGTTTGAACGCCTGTCGCATCTGCGGATCCGGTCTCGAACCATTCATGACATTCGGCCGAATGCCCATCGCAAACGGATTCCTGACTCACGATGAAATTGCCGCTGAGTATTACTTCGAATTGGCGCCTTCATTCTGCACCCTCTGCGGCATGTTTCAGATTATTGATCAGCCCGCGCCGCAGAAGATGTTTCATGAGAATTATGTATTCTTTGCAAGCGCGTCCCGCTACATGAAGTTGCATTTCAAGCGTTTCTCTGAATTGGTAATGGATCGTTATCTAAGGGCGCGCTCGAATCCGTTCGTTGTCGAGCTCGGCAGCAACGATGGGATAATGCTGCGCAATTTTAAAAATAAAGGTCTTCGGCATCTGGGAATCGAACCGTCGAATAATGTGGCGGATGTCGCGCGGGAGCAGGGTATCGAGACACTAACCGCATTTTTTGACAAGGACTTGGCTGACCGGATCGTAGAAGAGCACGGGCGAGCCGACGTCGTCCTCGGAGCGAACGTCATATGCCACATCCCAGATCTTCCGTCGGTGGCCGCGGGCATTCGAAGGTTGCTGAAACCCGACGGTATTTTTGTTTTCGAAGATCCTTACCTTGGAGATATGATTGCAAAGAACTCTTATGATCAGATCTATGATGAGCATGTTTTCGTCTTCTCGGCACTGTCAGTCGGCCAGGCATTTGAGCCCCATGGCCTCGAATTAGTTGATGTGATGCCGCAAATCACTCACGGCGGTTCGATGCGCTACATGCTGGCGCCGAAAGGTGGCCATCCGGTGTCCTCCAACGTCGCGCAATTGATTGCCATGGAGCGCGTACAAGAGCTCGATTCCGTGGCTACATATTTGCGGTTCAAGGCCAATTGTGAAGCATCCCGCGATCTCTTAAAACGGACCCTCGAGGACCTCCGCAAGAAGCGAAAGCGCATCGTGGGATATGGAGCCACCTCCAAGAGCACTACTGTCACTAATTACTGCAGTATCGGAACGGAGTTGGTCGAATTCATCTCGGACACTACGCCGATCAAGCAAGGCAAACTGTCACCAGGTGTCCATATCCCGATAAAGCCGCATGAGGCGTTCGCCTCAAATTATCCGGATTATGCCTTGCTGTTTGCGTGGAACCACGCCGGCGAGATACGTCAGAAGGAAACGAAGTTCATCGCGGCCGGCGGCCGCTGGATCGTTTATGTTCCAAAGGTCGAGATTATTTCGTGATTTTCTTGGCTTCGCCGCTTGCGCAATATCGGACGCACAAGGTGGCGATTGACGCGGCGGTGAGCCGCGTAATGGAGCGCGGCCTGTATGTCCTAGGTGAGGAGGTCGCAGCCTTTGAGCGTGCCTTTGCCCAATATTGCCAATGCGAGTACGCTGTGGGAGTTGCGAGCGGCACCGATGCGCTGATTCTGACTTTGAGGGCATTGGGGATAGGTCCTTCGTGTGAGGTCATCACGGTTTCCCATACTGCAATTGCTACCGTATCAGCAGTATTGGCGGTCGGCGCGATTCCGGTCTTGGTTGACGTCGATCCGGTGCATTATACAATTGACCCGGCAACATTCGAGCTTGCGCTTACCGAGAGAACGAAGGCGATTATTGCCGTTCACCTTTACGGCCAGTCTGCCGACATAGACACGATCAAAGTCTTTGCAAATCGTCATGGCCTTTTCTTGATTGAAGACTGTGCCCAGGCGGCGGGCGGGACCTACGCGGGAATGCCGGTCGGGGGTTTTGGTGAGGCAGCATGTTTCAGTTTTTACCCGACAAAAAATTTGGGTGCGATCGGTGATGGCGGAATGGTGGTCACGTCCGATCTAGAAATCGCGAAGCGTGTGCGTCGGCTGCGACAATACGGTTGGGACGAACGGGGACAAACCTGCAGCATCGGAGTAAACTCCCGCCTCGACGAAATTCAAGCCGCGATCCTTGCAGCGAAATTGCTCAGCCTTGATACAGATAATAATCGTCGCGCCGAACTAGCGGCACGCTATGCCGATGGCTTAGCTGGCCTTCCCATAACCGTTCCCCAGACCCGACCCGAAGCTCGCCACGTCTTCCATCTTTACGTCGTCGCGTGCGACGATCGCGATGCTTTAAGGTCTCATCTCGCATCCGTGGAAATTGAATCCAGAATGCACCCTCCGCTGCCGGTCCATCGCCACGAGGGTTATGCACAAAGGGTGCGCTTGGCGGGGGAACTTACGGTAACGGATCGCCTGGCTGCGCGCATTCTAAGCCTGCCCATGTATCCGGAGCTTGCGGAGCAGGAGGTAGACCGCGTTATCATGACGATCCGCTCCTATTATTCCGGATGAATGTTTCCAGGTCGATCAATTATTTGGATGATTGGATAGATAAGCTGACAGTGCGCCCACGCTGGTGTGCGAATTTCCTCCAAATGTGAGATTTTCAACGAGAGGGGACTACGTACGCATTAACATGATTTCACAAGGAGCTCTTTCGAGCAGCAGAATCGTCATTACCGGGGCGCAAGGTTACGTCGGGAGTGCCCTTGCGCTCCGGTTTGCGGACAAGGTTCATGCTCTGCGGCTCGTATCCCGGACGCATGATGGTGGTCCGAACGCTGGAGGGCTGCCAGGTCACATCGAACACGTTGCAACCCATCTTCAAGAAGAAGAAAACTGGCTGTCCATAATTGCGGATGCTGATGCCGTTGTGCATCTCTCCGCCCGAACCAACTTGCGGGCTGCCGAAGCCAACCCGACAGAGGATAAATTGCTCAACGTCGAGCCGGTACGGGCACTGGTGCGAGCTGTGTCCAGAATTCGACCGTCTAGGTTGACCGTTGTCTTTGCGAGCACCGTGACGATTGTCGGTGACCGCCATGAAAATCCTGTGAATGAGCGAACGCCGGATAATCCAGTGTCCGTATACGATAGGCATAAACTCGAATGCGAGCAGATCCTCGCCGATGCAACGGAGCGCGGCCTGATGCAGGCATGCAGTTTGCGTTTATCAAATGTCTACGGCGGTGACCTTGCATCCCAAAATACGAATCGCGGAATTCTTAACTCAATGATCCGGAATGCACTCAGGGGCGAGCCGATTACCATATTTGGCGACGGCCACTATGTACGTGATTTCATCCACTTGGACGACGTGATCGATGCTTTTTATTGCGCGTTGTCTTGCGAACGCACGCGCAATGGGCGACATTATGTCGTCGCGACCGGGAAGGGGACGACGTTGACGGATATATTTTCGTTGGTAGCGCGCGAAGTGAGTCGAGTTACCCGCAGATTAGTCGAACTCCGTTATGTTTCGGAGCCGAAGAATCTTCACGTCATCGAACGGCGCAACTTCGTCGGCAACTCAAAGCTGTTCCAGACGGAGGCTGGCTGGAAGCCACGAATTGATCTTGAAAGCGGAATTCGACGAACCATCAAGCAAGTCTTCGTGGCGCCTGAAACGCGCCCCATGCATTAAATCGATGTTGGATATTTGCTTTTTGTAAGGTAAATAGATAACACCTCCATTTATCATGATTGTCAGTGACACTCGCTCCTCAATGTGTGCCGTGTCGGACCTTCGTTTGACCGAACTGCCGCAGTACGCCAGCTACCGGGGTGAGCTGACTGTCGTAGAAGGGCAAAAAGACTTTCCATTTGTCATTGCACGCGTTTTCACCATAAGGTCACCGGCCGGCACAATACGTGGCGATCATGCGCATCAGCGCTGCGCGCAATTCCTAACGTGTTGTCAGGGTACGGTCGAGGTCGTTTGCGACGACGGAACCGAACGAAAGTCGTTCATTCTCGATCGTGGCAATGTAGGTCTTTTGGTGCCACCAGGTATTTGGTTTTCCGAAATATTTCGCGGCGATAAATCGGTCCTCGTCGTCATATGCAACTGCCCATACGATGAGAATGATTATATTCGTGATTATGTGGAATTTCTTGCGTGGAGAGGTACCAACATGGTGCCATTCGGAGGGCGCTCAAAGCGATGAAAATTGTGGTTACCGGTGCGCTTGGTCATATCGGTTCGCATATCGTCCGTGAGCTACCGACCCAATTTCCAGGGGTCCAGATTATTCTGATTGACAACCTGATGACCCAACGGATCCCGTCTCTGTTCAACCTGCCAGCAATAGGCCGTTACCGTTTCATTGAAGCAGATATCACGCGCACAGATCTAAGCCCTGTTTTTCAGGATGCTTACGTGGTGGTCCACCTTGCCGCCATCACTGATGCTGCCGGCAGCTTCAATAGGGTCGCCGAGATCGAGGCCAACAATCTTCAAGGAATGCGAAACGTGGCGTACGCATGCGTCAATAGTGGTGCTCGATTGATCCAACTTTCGTCCACGAGTGTCTATGGCACACAGCATCAATTCGTCTCTGAAGATTGTTCTGCTGATGAACTGAAGCCCCAAAGTCCTTATGCCGAAACCAAGCTGAGGGAGGAGGAATTTGTGCAAAACCTGGTCTCAGAGAAGGGATTACGGGCAATCTGCTGCCGATTTGGCACGATATTCGGTGTCTCTCCCGGCATTCGCTTTCATACTGCGGTCAACAAATTCTGTTGGCAGGCGGCAATGGGGCAGCCGCTTAGCGTGTGGCGAACGGCCTACGAGCAGAAGCGCCCTTATCTGGACCTTATCGATGCTGGCCGGGCGATTGCGTTCGTCATCGAACGCAATCTTTTCGACGGCCGCATCTATAATGTGCTGACTTTGAATGCGACCGTGCGCCTCATCGTTGAAACTATTCGCTCGCTTGTACCCGGACTGCAGGTCACATTCGTTGATAACCCCATTATGAACCAGCTTTCTTACGAGGTTTCGTCACAACGATTCAAGGACCAGGGTTTCCACTTCACAGGCGATCTGCGCCGCGCCATCAACCAAACGATCACGCTACTTAAATGCGCCAATTCGGTTGAGCCAGTGGACGCCGCGTATAGGCTGCCTTCACCGATGACGGCCCGCGGCTGACGCGCAGATGATGGCGATCCGGCCAGGGGCAAACTCAACGCGCTGCTGCATCACTACGATTGCCACTTAAAGAACCACCATACCGCACTGCGGCTACCAGCGATCCGTCGCTTGCGCATCGCCACGACGGTCTCATCCAGCCAAATCCGGTTGCTCGGCAATCAGCGCCAGCGAAAAGCCGGCGCGCTCGTCCAGCGTAGAGATGCTGCCCCGCTCGGCTTGGCCGCGAACGCGCCAGGGCTGCATCCATTTGATCGCCGAGCTGGCGTTCACCTCGAAGCGTTCGGCCGCTTCGCGCCGCGCGACGCACCCGATTCCACCGTTTCCACCACGCGCTGGCGCAAGTCCAAAGAACAAGGTTTCGGCATCGATCCACCTCCAAAAATCGAATCAATGCCGCCAGACTCCATCATTCAAACATCCCAGGGAATCCCCCGATTTAATCTAGCCGAAACATGCTCTAGTTCCCGAAACTGATCAGTGGCTCGCTGTTCCCGGCCTTGGTATCGTAGCGAGCCGCGCTGCGTCGACCTATACCACCATGGTGCGGCTTCGAGGCCGCTGCCCGCGCGGCATTCCGGTTGATCGACCTTGTGCCGCACGGGCATTGAAACACGATCACCTTCATCACCCGCTTGCGCCGTCGCGCGATGGTCGCGCCCTTCGTGCTGGATGGACCGATGAATGCAGCAGCCTTCAGGCCTATCTCGAACGATGTCTTGTTCCGACACGGCGACACTGTGATTTTGGACAGTCTCCCCGTCCACAAGGTCGCCGGCGTGCGAGAGTTGATTGAAGCTGCGGGTGCGATGCTGCGATATCTTCCCAAATATTCGCCCACGTCTCTGCCGCAGGATCGGCACCCTCGCGACCACCTTCAGCCGTGAAGAATGCGCCAATTACTTCAGCAATGCAGGCTATGCTTCTACATGACCGGAATCCGCGCTAATTCGCCAGTCGACCTTGTCAATCAGGAGGTGTCGTGAGTTCTAGTGGCGATTTGACAATTCTATTGACCCTCAAGGACCGGACTGAGTTTACTGTCCGGTGGATGAACTACGCCAACAGTATCGGTCTTCCATTCAAGGTGCTGATTGCTGATGGCGGATTTGATGAAACTATATCAGCAATATTGTCGGATAAGAAACGGTTTCCGGACGTCAACTATGAATATGTTCGGTACCCCTATGATAAAACTTATGCTGACTATTACAGCAAAATTGCGAATGCCCTCGGAAGAGTTCAAACTCCGTTTGTCGCCATGGCGGATAACGATGACTTTTTCATAGTCGATACTTTGACCGAGGCCGTCGAATTCCTGTCAGTCAATCCCGATTATGCCTCTTGCGGAGGCCAGCCCGCGCAATTATGGATTAGGCCGTCCCCATTAAACAAACCTGAAGACCTAGTATACAGCAAGAACGTAAATTGGAAATGCGCTCGGATCCGTTCTATTACTGCGGGCACTGCAAGGGAACGGCTCCGCAGCCAAGCGGTGAGCTCAGCCGACCCGATATATTATGATGTCAAGAGAATTGAAGACGTAAGGAAGCAATCGGAGATTGTGCGGGACTTAAATCTGAATGATCTGTTTCTGACCGAATTTCTGACGCAATTTCTAACGACCATTACAGGCAAGACGAAACGATTGGAGAAGCTGTACATCGCTCGGCAGCATAATGCGCCGGGCAGTAGCGCAGAAGCCCATCAGAAACAATTTGGCGACTGGTTTGGGCTCATGTTAGTGGAGTCATGGTCGGAAGATTTCACAAAATTTGTGAATTGTGTGTCAAGTATCCTCGCGGCGACAGATGGGATCTCAATTCCTGAAGCAAAAGACTGCGTTGTCACTTCATACAGGATGAATGTTGCACCCGAGCTGTTATCGAATATTTTGGAGGAGCCTTCCGTAACAATGTCGATGCCCGTCGTCGTTAGGGCCGTTCGACGGCTAGTGATGTTGCCCGAGGAGAATATCTTTAGGAAACTGGCGCGAAAGCTATATCGCACTATTCCGTGGATTGCCCTTGATTCTGTGTATGGCATAAAAATTGTTGCGATGCTGCCACGGAGCTCAAGAAAGGAGTTGAAACCCATTCTCGAATTCCTAGCTCGCCCACGGTAATGGGCGGAACAGACTCTCCTTATAAACGAGGGCAAGTTGGGGAGCAGGTCAACTGGTACGTAAATTCTATGCACTCCGTGTTCAAACGTAAATGGAATGAGGTCCTTGCTAAAGGGGATGTCGCGAAGTATTTGCGGACTGTCGTTCGCATCCCCTTTTCAGAATTCCGCCAAGAATTCCGCAGTGCATCGTCATCCTTCGTCGACCGTTTCGTCGAATCAGTGCATGCCGGGGACCTCTGGCTTCTTCAGGGCGCACTCACACACGAGCGGGTTGTGAGCGTGAAAGAGCGGGTACTTGCGTTCCGTGCCGCTCAGCCGGAGAGCAATCCGATTCTGGTCGACGGTTGCAGCGATTTTCACCAGATCGTCGATGGTTTGACTGCGCCACCAGGCGGCTACGTCGCAATTGACCACTCAGCCTATTTCTTCCGGTGGAACGGCGACGAGATGGGCCTTTTCGCTACACTGGACGAGGCATGGCAGATGCTCAAGATCGTCAGCGGCCGGGCTCCGGACGAATACGCCGCGAACTTGCCTCGCGATCTCTATATTGATCGAATCCAAGTGATCCAGTACCCAGCGGGCATCGGCAAGATTTCGTCGCATGTTGATCCGTACGTGACGATGAAAGCCAATTTTGGCATTTATCTCTCTACTCATGGGATAGATTTCCAGAGAGGGGGGTTTTGGATCGCCGAAGGACCCGACCGCCCTGTCTTGCTTGATCCGCAAGTAACAGCCGGCGACGCGTTATTCTGGTTCCCGAATTTGAGGCACGGCGTCGAAACGATCGACCCCGGCCTGCCGATCGATTGGGCGTCGCCCGGCGGTCGATGGTTCGTGGCCCTAAATACGATCGAGTCGGCGTTCGTAAGGGAGCGACACGTCGCGCGGCCGGCAAGATAGAAGGCAGGGGCTTGCGTATCGAACGAGCCGGCTGAAGGAAGAGCGACATCGGAAATTCTCTGTCCAATCGTGAAGGTTGTCGGAGAGCCTAAGTAGTGTGTTTAGGTGTGCCAGTGGGCGACAGAGCTGTGACGAACTTTGGTTTGTGGTGCCAGCTCGGCCTTAACGCGTATCACCTCGAGGACGCGTCGGTCTCCTCCTTTTCGAGGTAATTAGTTGCCATCCCGGATTAGTCGTTATTTCGGTTGTTTCGGCCATGCCGGAGCTTCTGGAGTTCCGGCGTCGATCGCTCAAATCGTCATCGCCAATTTCCCTCTAAGTTGCGTCGTGACCGCCCCCGCAGTTGCCACCACATGCATCATCTCAGAGCACCGAGTGCCCGGCCGAGGACTCAATATAACGCACACTGAGAACTCGATCGTCAGACTGAGGATCTCGGCTGCCTCGTCTGTGCTTAAGACTGGCGCACCAGCCCGCGAGCGACATCGACATTCAGCATGCCCGCACGGCCGATTACGAAGATAGACGTGTCCCCTCCCAAAATTCGTATCTCATCGTGCTGACGGCCGCATATTTCATGCGAAATTTCAGAAATCGCGCGCGCTCATGAGACTTGCGCTCGCTCACCCGGGAGTGGGTCAGTTCGTTCAACAGACAGCGCGGGCCCTACTGGAAGCCGATATGCTTTCCGCATATTGGACGACCTTCGCTGATCAGCCCAATGCGCTATGGCGCGACCTGCTTATAAAGCTCGCGCGCGTCGGAGGGCTTAACTTAGACGAAGAGTTGCGGCGGAGGGCAATTACCCAAATTCCTCGCGGATTGGTAAATGTTGATCCGGCTTGGGAAATTGGGCGATCTATTCTAACCAAGCTTAAAATCGATCCACGGCTTTTGGACGCTGTTTGGCAACATGAGATTCTCAGATTCGACGCTGGCGTCGCCAGGAAAGCACTTACCAATGCAGAAGGTGTTTATAGTTATAATGGCTGCGCATTGGCGAGTTTTAGCGAGGCGGCAAAGCGACAGATGCCACGGGTTTACGAGGTTTCGGTTCCGGAAGAAGGCTTTGCCCAACGTATTTTTCAGAGCGAAATGGAAAAATTTCCAGAACTTGATGACGGTAAAGCTCCCTTTTTTTGGTTCTTGGAACCTCGAGTTGAATGGACTGAGCGAGCTTGTTCGGAATGGAGCCTCGCAGACGTCATAATCGTGAACTCTACCTTCACGCGCGACTCTTATGCTGCCGCCGGGTTTAATGTTCAAAAGGTCAGAATTGTCCCGCTTGGTGCCCCAGAAGTTGGCGACTGCGCGATTGAAAGCGATCGAAGCAGACATGACCCGCTACGAGTGATGTACGCCGGGAACTTCAGTATTCTCAAGGGTGCGCATTATATATTATCAGCTTGGCGAAGCCTTTTCCTAAAACGAAGCGCAATATTAGAAATTTATGGCGTGAACACCTTGCCCAAAAGTGTGATGACTGATCTTCCAGACTCAATCAGAATTTCACCAACTATTCCTCAGGAGAGGCTCTTTGAGAAATATCGAGCTGCCGATGTGCTGGTATTTCCGACACTGTGTGACGGCTTTGGATTGGTGGTCACGGAAGCCCTCGCCAACGGATTGCCCGTAATAACCACCGCTTGTGCAGGATCGTCCGATTTGATCCAGGACGGTGAAAACGGTTTCATCATTCCTGCGGGTGATGCGACCGCGCTCGCAAATGCCCTGGAGTGGTGCCTCGGTCATAGGGCCGAATTGCAAGCAATGCGCCAATCGGCGCGGCAGTCTGCCAGACGTTGGCAGTGGAGCGACTTTCGGCAAGTGCTTACATCCAACGTCATTGCGGGGCTTCAGCAAGCCGGCTATGGGAGGCGTGGAAATTATTTGAGCGGCCTTGCGTGAGGTCACTTCAGGAAATTCAAGCTGACCAACTTATCAAAGTTATTGCCCCTTTCCCCATTGCGGATTGGTGTGGCCTTGCGACGCCGTGTCTGATCAATTCTAGGAGCGTGCTGGAACTCCGGCGAGGACGGGGACCTTATCAGCAATTGCCGTGCCGCCGGCAGCAAGGAAGCACCGGCCCTTAGTATCCAACGGCCCGCCGAGAGTAACGGTCGGCTTCGCGTAGATCAAAAACGGTCGCGACGCTGACCAAGTATCCAAGCCGAGTTCGTTCTTAAGCCGCGAAACGCACGTCTTGCACCTTACCGCATAAGTTTGAGAGTGGTCCCATTGAGAGTGAGGACTACGCCGGTGGCCACAACTTCGAGCTTCAGATCTCGTGGCCGATGGCCGGAGCGAAAAGGGACGAGCACGAGCTGGAACGGACCACTACCGCGAATTCTCAGAATGTGCTGACGCTCTTCCCAGTTCGATATCGATTGCTGCGTCCATGTGTCGGCCCAGTTGCCCAACAGCGCCGCTTGGGGTCTGCTCGCGATCACAAAGAGGTCGAAGTCCACGCCAAATTGTCCGGTAAAGGATAACTGTGATACGCCTTCTGAGAGCGTAAAGACCGGACCCGCCGACGGAAGTTGCTCCGCAAAGGAGGCTCGTTCTATAGCCGGATGCGTTCGCAATTCGGGTGTAAGGGCACCCGCTGGAGTCTGCACCGGCCCTTCCGCTAGGAAATTGAGCGTGAGGACCTTGGACGCAGAGGCGTCTCTTCCGGTAAATTCATCCCGAACGACGATAATCGGAAACGAAGGATCAGAGTGCCAGAGTTGAAGCGTTCGCGTCCACTCCGTGTCTGCGCCAGTGAACTTGGAAACGCTGACGTCCACAGTTGCGCTTGTCGAGAAGGCAGTCTCGGATGATGTTTGCCATATTCGCTCCACCACGCCGTCCGGCGGAGGGTCGGGCGCATCCCATCGCCGACCAATCAGGTACTCCGGCACGATCGAGGAATGGTAATAGGCGCTTGGCGTGCGCGGCGAGTAAATCGACCCCCAATGCACCGATACCGGTACACCCAAGGCGTATAGTATCAGATTTCCGCTATCGTTGGAGCGATGATCTCGGTAAAAATCGCCATTGACGATCCATGCCGTGGTCTCATTCGGCGTGTTCCAGCCGCTGCGTAGTACGCTGTAGTAGCCTGGAAAGGTCGCTGATCCGAGAGCGGGATCTTGCGCTGGTAGCCGGGCATCGATCGACATCACCGTGGTTCCGAAAAATCCAGAGTGCGGTTTGCCAGCGGCTCGCCAAGCGCCCATCAGCCGGCGCGAGAGTGTCGGGTCTGCATCCCGAAAGGCTGTTCCAAGCTGACCGTAGAGCGAAGAGGCTTCAGTCGAGCTGTCGCCCAAGGCGATGTATGAGCGAGGTCTTCCGGAAAATCGGACCTCCGGTGGCGTCAAAAGATTGAGATAGAAATCAGCGAATTTAGCAAGGCGCGTCTCGCTGCGAAACGGATCTGACGAACCCAGCTGTTTGACCTGCATCAGCGTGTTGAGGGTCGGCGCAAAGGCGGCACTGATGTAGTGTGGCGCACCAAAGTGCGCGCCGCTGTCGTTGATCTGCTGTCGTACCTGATTCAGGACGTCGCCTAGCACCGCACTTGCCCGCACAGCAAAGTCCGGGTGACCCGCAAGAAGCAGCGCGTAGAAATAACGGTAGCCCAGTTGCTGCTGAGGCATGTTGGGCGTACCCAAATTGATGCCATCCGAATTGTCCATCGGCACAAAATCGTTGTCCCAGAGTATATACGCGAAAAGACAGGCAGTTGCCTTCAACCGTGCCTCTTCTTCGGAAGTTAGCTTGTGCGAGGCTAATATCTGATCGATCCACAGGCCTCGGCGCATCATCTCCAGACCGCCCTGCCAGTAAGCGAATCGGAAGGTGTAGATGCCCTGACCGTTCACTAAATCGTCTGTTAGATCCCCCGCCAGTCGAAAGATATCCTCGGCCGCTGCGCGCATTTTCCTACCGCCCTCGTCCGCCCAGGCATCAAACAGCGCCCGGCTCATCGGCTCCGCGTTGTAGAGCCAGTGGTAGAGGCCGTTCTCGACGTCCTTGCTTTGGCGCACCCGTTGAATCACTGCATCCAATACGCGCTTGTCCATGTACAGGCCGCCATAGCCTTGCGCCGGATCCGCAAACTCGAATTTCATGGCTGCCATCTTGGTCAGGTTTAACGCCCCGCCGAAGAGGTTGCCCTGAAGGTTGACGGTAGGCACCCTTCCTGGGCCGGGCAGATCGTGCTCTTTCGTGCCAAGAAAGATTCCCCAGGAAAATCGCGACCGCGGAGAGACATGTGCATCGGGTGCTCTGCGGTAGCTCTGTGACGAAATTCCAGCGACCGGTTTATCTGGAAAACGTGGATCAGATGGAAGCGTGAAGATACTGGCTCCGCTCATGCCGGGTGACAGCGCTCGAGAGGCTGCTCCGGCAAAGATCGATACTAAGTTGCTGTTGGGACCTGCCGCTGAATTGTAGAGTTGCCAATACCAACCGCCGTCAAATATCCAAGGGTCCCAAACGGCCAATAATCGCCAGCTTTGTTTCGACGAAACGTAGCTCGGAAGTTGCGGTCTCTGGTACTGGAGCTCAACCGTAGCGTCCGGCTCTCCGCGATAGTGTGTTCGAGCGTGGTCGGGCGAATAAATTGAGCCGTCAGGCATATGCCCGAGCTCGGGATCGGTCGAGTGGTGACCCTTATATTGCGCCTTATCAGGTGCCAAGCCATCATGAAAATTCGCAGCCCAGACCTCGTCGAGATCAGTCTCCTCTTCAATTAGGATAGAAGGTTGGCCGGCATATAGCGTAAGCATAACGATCAGGTAACCCGGACCAGGACTGGAGATCTGCTGCTGGCCATAAGCGTAAGCAGGCTTTCTGAAATCATAGCGAATGCGCACGAGTGCCTTCAGCGGCCCCAATTCGAGCATCTCCACTTTCGCATCTGTCAATTGCGACGCCATCGCCACGAGAGCATTTGGGCCCACTGCCGTCCAAGTGCCATCGCGCAGACGAATTCCCTGGATGGGAGCTAACGCATAGACGCGCGGAACATCACGCCCGTAGTTGAACAGGTCGACGAGCGGCTTGAGTTCCGACGACCCAGCCTGCCTCTGAGTCTGGGGTCCGATCGATTCGGACTTGGGGACACGAAACGCAATGAGTTCATTGCTGATTTCCCATCCCTCGTTGGTTTCTTTAATTTGCACGCCGGGTGAGGACGCTACTTGAGCTTGGCCGTTTGAAAACCAACGCCACACGCGTCTTGAATTGGCGGGCAAGTCTGTGCGTATCGCGAGCTTCCTGCCTTGGTCTAGAAGTTGGAATGGGACGGGGTTATCTGCGTCATCCAAAACGGTGCCTGTTCGAGGCGCTGGCTTCTGTAGAGAAAACTCCACCACTTGTTCAGGATGATTGACGCCAAACCATTCTCGTAGCTCCAATGTCTGTGCAGCGACTTTGTTATCGCCGGCCCTAAACGCAGCTGTTCCCAGGAAAATCGTAAGAATGAGGCAAAAGACCCAGTGCAGGGATCGCATGACGCACGTCGGTGATGATTTCAGTTCTTATTGTGACACGCAGACGCTATCGCTGGCAACGTCACGGCTCGCGTCTCCCGGACAGACAAATTTCCGACGTGCTGTCGTAGACGAGTTGCCCATAACGGCTGACGGGTTCAAATACGCGGATGTTTGGTTAGATCCATGCTCCTCAACGTCGGATTTCTTTAACGTCGATCATTTTGCCCATGCCTTAATGAGGCGTTCGATGGTATGCGTTCAAGAGCAACAGATGGAAGGAGTGCGCCCCAACGCCAGGGAAAATCGTGCCGCGCGACTGTTTTGGCCAACCCGTTCGGTGCAGACTACGGCGGTTGCGGACAGCGATTCCCTATCGATCTCGAACAAAAACGGGCCCTTCAGTGACTGAGGGAAACACGGCATAGTGCTACGCCATGCAAGTAAACGCGACAAATATTCCCGGCGTCCTTTTGTTGAAGCCACGGTATTTTCACGACGCGCGAGGATATTTTTTCGAGACCTACAGCGCTCGTTCGGCGCGCGAGGCCGGCCTAAGCGCCGTTTTCGTTCAAGACAACCAGTCGCTGTCGCTCAATTGCGGAACGGTTCGCGCGCTGCACTTTCAGGTGCCGCCGCAGCCGCAGGCCAAGCTTATTCATGTTCTGCGCGGCAGCGTCTACGACGTCGCCGTCGACCTGCGTATAGGCTCGCCGACTTACGGAAGCTGGGTGGCCGCAACGTTGACAGCACTAGGCGGAGAACAATTATTTATCCCGCGCGGCTTTGCACATGGCTATTGCACTCTCGAAGCGAACACCGAAGTCGCGTACAAGGTCGACGACTATTATGCGCCCGAATGCGAGCAGGGTCTTGCGTGGGACGATCCGACGCTGGCCATCAACTGGCCGGTTCTGCCAGCGAATGCGGTGCTCTCCGACAAAGATCGAAGGCTCGGACGCTTTGCTGACTTTGTCTCCCCGTTCCACTATGGTGATTCTCGATGACGAAACGATTTCTCATCACCGGGGGGGCCGGGTTCATCGGGTCGGCACTTGTTCGCCACCTTGTCCGGGAGACCGACCACCGCGTCTGCGTGGTCGACAAACTCACATATTCGGGCAATTTGGCATCGCTCGCGGCCGTTGCGAACAATGCGCGCTATTCTTTCGTGCTAGCGGATATTGTCGATGCCGCGAGAATGAAGGAAGTCTTTGTCAGCTACCGGCCGGACGTCGTGATGCACCTGGCTGCCGAAAGCCATGTCGATCGATCCATCGATGGTCCGGCGGCGTTCATTCAGACTAATATCATCGGCACCTATGCGCTGCTGGAAACGGCTCTCAATTATTGGCGCGCCTTGCCGGCGAGCGCACAGGCCGATTTCTGCTTCTTCCACATTTCGACAGATGAGGTTTTTGGCTCGCTGGAGGCC
>Ga0070731_10000603_pt1 | contig 45520 bp, 40 predicted proteins | sample Coa_R1_2_FD_66448 | JGI IMG/M metagenome (GOLD analysis project Ga0070731, IMG submission 66448) | Surface soil microbial communities from Centralia Pennsylvania, which are recovering from an underground coalmine fire - Coalmine... | ecosystem: Environmental > Terrestrial > Soil > Unclassified ...
TAGAACGGCAGCAGCCAGATGCAGTCGATGCCGATCTCCTGCAGGTAGTCGAGCTTCTCGGCAAGCCCGCGGAAGTCGCCCGACCCGTCGTCGTTCCCGTCGTAGAACCCGCGCAGGTGGATCTCGTAGAAGACCGCCGTCTTGAACCACAGCGGGTTGCGCTCGAACCAGTGGCCGGTGGAGTCGGTCACGCGCGCACCTTCAGGATGTGGCTCTTGCCCGGCGCAAGGCGGACGTAGTTCCGTCCCGCGCGCCAGATGAACACGTCTCCACTGATGAGCTCGTGGGCGTCGAAAGCCGGCGGCCACCCGAGCGCGACCGGCACCACGCACACTCCCTCCTGCTCGCCGAACGGGTCGAGGTTCACGACGCAGACGACGTCGTCCTTGACGTAGGCGACCAGCCGCTCGTTCTCGGTCTCGAGCCACCTGATGTTCTCGACGACCTGCAGCGCGGGCTCCGCGCGCCTGATCTCGTTCAAGCGCTGCACGAGCGGAAGCAGCGGACCGTCGAGCGTGCGCTGCTTGACTTCGTACTTCTCCGAGTCCAGGTACTCCTCCGAGCCCGAGCGCACCGGAACGTTCTCGAACGATTCGAAGCCGGAGTAGATCCCGTACGACGGCGCAAGCGTCGCTGCGAGCACCAGCCGCGCCTCGAACGCCGGAGGCCCGCCGAGCTGGAGGTACTCGTGGAGGATGTCCGGCGTGTTGACGAAGGCGTTCGGGCGCAGGAACGGCGACCACGCGACGAGCTCTGCCATGTACTCGGCGAGCTCACCCTTGGTGTTCTTCCAGGTGAAGTAGGTGTAGCTCTGCGCGAAGCCGATCTTCGCCAGCGTGGTCATCATCGACGGCCTCGTGAATGCCTCGGCGAGAAAGACGACCTCCGGGTGCCCGCGGCGGACCTCTCGGATCAGCCACTCCCAGAAGGCGACCGGCTTGGTGTGCGGGTTGTCGACGCGGAAGACGCGGATGCCGTGATCGACCCACGTGAGCACGACGTCGAGCAGCGCCTGCCAGAGCCCGCGCCAGTCCTCGGACTCGAAGTTGACGTTGTAGATGTCCTGGTAGCGCTTCGGCGGGTTCTCGGCGTACTTCAGCGTGCCGTCGGGACGCCGGTTGAACCACTCCGGATGCTCCTTGAGCCACGGATGATCGGGCGAGCACTGGATCGCGAAGTCGAGCGCGATCTCGAGGCCCGCGTCCGCGGCGGCGGCGACCATCGCGTCGAAGTCCGCCCACGTCCCGAGCGCGGGCTCGAGGGCGTCGTGCCCACCCTCCTCGGACCCGATCGCCCACGGCGACCCGACGTCGCCCGGCTCGGCCACCGGCGCGTTGTTGCGGCCCTTTCGGTTCGTGTGCCCGATCGGATGGACCGGCGGGAGGTAGACGACGTCGAAGCCGAGCTCGGCCAGCCTCGGCAGCGACTCCGCGACGCCGCGAAAGCCACCCCAGGACCTCGGGAACAGCTCGTACCACGCGCCGAAGCGCGCGAGCTCGCGATCGACGTCGACCTCGAGCGTCGCGGATGTCGTCTCGCCGTGGCGGTCGCCCGCCGGAGCGGCGAGCCCGTCGTCGACGGTGAGAGCGGACCCGCCGATCAGCAACGCCCCCTCCGCGAGCTCGCCGGAAAGATCCGTCTGGCCTCCGTCGATCTTCCTGCGGACCTCGTCCTGCCACGTCGCGATCCGGTCGGTCCAGGCCGCGATCGCAAACTGCCAGATCCCGCACCGGTCCGGGGCGAACGAGCCCTGCCAGCGATCGTTGCCGAGATGGACGAGCGGTACCTCACGCCACTTGCGCTCTCCCGGTGCACGCACACGAACGGCGGCGCCGAGCACGTCGTGCCCGTCCTTGAAGATCGTCGCGAACACGTCGACCGCATCGCCGACGATCCGCTTGACCGGATGGCTGCCGCAGTCGACGAGCGGCTCGATGTGCTGGATCTGGATCCGGGGCGGCGGATCTGTCGTGTTGGGCGGAGGCACCGTGTCAGATTCTCAGTCGTGGGGACGGTCTAAACGCATGCGGCCGGCGCGTTCTTCGGGCATCCTCCTTCATCCGACCTCGCTGCCGAACGGAGTACTGGACGAGCACGCCTACCGCTTCGTCGACTGGCTCGCCGCCGCCGGGCAGAGCTGGTGGCAAGTCTTGCCTCTCGGCCCGCCCGACTCCGGCGGCTCGCCGTACGCGGCGGCGTCGGTGTTCGCCGGCTCGCCGGCGCTGCTCGCGAGGCCCGACGCGCCGGTCTCCGACGCCGAGGTCTCCGCCTTTCGCGACCGTCAGACGTACTGGGTCGACGACTGGAGAACGTTCGGAGGCGATGTCGGGGATCAGGTCCGCTTCGAACGTGAGTGGAGGTCGCTGCGCGACTACGCCGCCGCACGCGGCATCCGGGTCTTCGGCGACATGCCGATCTACGTCGCGAACGGCGGCGCCGACCATCGCGCTCATCCCGGGCTGTTCCAGACCGGCGCCGTGGCCGGTGTTCCGCCCGATGCGTTCTCGAAGACCGGTCAGCTCTGGGGCAACCCGTTGTACGACTGGAGCGCGATGCGCAAGGACGGATACCGCTGGTGGATCGAGCGTTTCCGGCGCGCGCTCGAGCTCGTCGACCTGACGCGCGTCGACCACTTCCGCGGGTTCGTCGCCTACTGGGCCGTGCCGGAAGCGGAACAGACGGCGGTGAACGGCGTCTGGCGCCGCGGGCCGGGCGCGGCTCTCTTCGACGCGGTCGGGCTCGAGCTCGGGCCGTTGCCCGTCGTCGCAGAGGACCTCGGAGTGATCACCGAGCCGGTGCGGCGGCTGCGGCGCCGTCTCGGCTATCCCGGCATGGCGGTCTTGCAGTTCGCGTTCGGCGCCGACCCGCGGAGCCCGCATCGGCTCGAGAACCACGAAGAGCAGGCGGTCGTCTACACGGGAACTCACGACAACGACACGACACTCGGATGGTGGCTCTCGCTCCCGCCGCGCACGCGCGCGGCTACAGGGCTCGACCCCGGAGATCCCGTGTGGTCGCTGCTCGAGCTCGCGTGGGGGTCGCGGGCGACGCTCGCGATCGCGCCGCTGCAGGACGTGCTGGGCCTGGGCAGCGAGGCGCGGATGAACCTTCCCGGCACGCGGGAAGGGAACTGGCGGTGGCGCTACCGCGCGGGCGACCTGACGGACGAGTTGGCCCTGCGCCTGAGGAACCTCACCGAGGCGACCGACCGGCGCCTGTCCCGAAGTGTGAGTGCCGGGGGAGGGACTCGAACCCCCACGCCCGCGAGGGCCGCCGGTTTTAAGCCGGCTGCGTCTACCGATTCCGCCACCCCGGCGGGGTCAGGCTAAGAGCGTCAGCAATTCGACTTGTTGGGGCTGTCGCCGGGCTCGTCCGCGCAGAGCGGAATCCCTTCCGGCCCATGCCCGCGGTAGAGCTTGCGGAACGCCTCGAAGGCCGACTTCGTCGCCGGCGTGTAGCTCGAGCAGGTTGCGATGTGGCCCTGTCCGTAGTAGCCGTCCACCTGGTAGTGGCTCGTGTCGCCGGTCCAGGCGGTGATGGCGATCTTGCTGCCGAGCGGCGCGTACGGCGTCCCGAAGGACCCGGTCGGTTGCTCGTCGTAGAACGCGTGCAACTGGTCGACGGTCGAGGCCGGCACCTGCGGTCCCCACCAGAGAACCACCCCCCCGTGCTCTTCGTTGTGTACGACCATGCGCGGGTTCACGGGCTGCGTGTAGAAGCCCCAGACGGCCCAGTAGTAGTAGTGCTGTCCGTTCGACGGCGGGTTCGTGTTCCACGGCATCTTCTTCGTCAGGCTCGTCGTGTGCATCGTCTGACCGTTCGGCAGGGAGGCGTCGACCGTCCTGAAGTTGCAGCCGGCGGCCGTCATCAGCGAGGCGACTTTCGCGGCGCTCGTCCCGCTGCCGGCCTTGCCGAACGCGGCGACCGCGACGACGACGGCGACCAGGACGACGGCCCCAGCGCCCGCGACGGCGTAGAGCGCCGCGCGGTGCCGGCGACCGACGTCGTCCTTCCGCTGCCCGGTTCGCTGCCTGGGCGCCTGGACCCGAACGGGCGGCGTCGGCGTGCGAGGCTTCTTCTTGGCCACGCCACCATTCAAGCGCATGCCGCGAGCAACTCGCGGAAAAACGCTGCAACTGCAGCGGACTCGTCGACCGCGGGGCAGTGCGGGAGCGCCGAGAGGAAGGTGCGGCCGTACGCGCGGGTACGGAGCCGCGGGTCGAGGATCGCGACGACGCCGCGGTCGCCGTGCGCGCGGATCAGGCGGCCGAAGCCCTGTCGTAGCTGCAGGACCGCGGTGGGAAGCGCGTAGTCGCGGAACCAGTCGCCTCCCGCCCGGTCGACGGCTTCGCACCGCGCTTCGTGCAGCGGATCGCCCGGCGCCGCGAACGGAAGCTTGTCGATCACGAGGAGCGACAGCGATTCGCCCGGGATGTCGACGCCTTGCCAGAACGTCGCCGTCGCGAGCAGCACCGATTCGACCTCCTCCCGAAAACGTTCGAGCAGCCGTTCACGCGGCGCGTCGCCCTGGACGAGCACCTCGTACGGCACACGTCCACGCACCCGGTCCCGGTACTCGCCGAGCGCGCGGTAGCTCGACGTGAGCACGAGCGCACGTCCTTCCGACAGCGCCAGCAGCCTGACGATCTCTTCGGCGGCGCGCGCCACGAACGCATCGCTGCGCGGATCGGGCATGCCCGCCGGAACGTACAGCAGTGCCTGTTCGCGAAAGTCGTACGGGGAGCCGACGACAACCTCGCGTGCACGCTCGATCCCGAGCCGCGAACGAACGAACGTCGCGTCCTCGCCGGTCGTCATCGTCGCGGATACGAGAATCGCGGTCGGCCCGTCCTGCCAGAGCCGTTCGCGAAGCTCCGCCGAGACGTCGACCGGCGCCCAGGCGACGGCGTCGGTCTCCGACCAGACGACCCGTTCCTGCTCGTCGGGCTCGAGGCAGGCTTCGACCTGCGCCGCGGCGGCCAGCGCACGCCGCGACAGCGCGTCGAGCTCCTCCCCCTCCCCTTGGAGTCCGTTCGCGAGGTCGCCCAGCGCATCGACCAGCAGAAGTGCCGTCTCCACGGGGACCTGCCGCAGCCGTCTGCGGCCGGTGGGCGGCGCGACGGCGCGGAGCAGCCGCTCGCCGCAGCGTTCGACGCGGTCGAGCGCCCTCGCCGGCGCCGGCTTCTGCGCCTCGCGGCACGCCCGCTCCACGTCCAGCGCGAGCCGGCGCAGGGCCACGCGCGAGACGCGGCCCCCGAGCCACGCCGCCGCCGACTCCTCCAGCCTGTGCGCCTCGTCGAACACGACCGCGTCGTGCTCCGGCAGCACGCCGCCGCCCGAGGCGAGGTGCGCGAAGTACAGGGCGTGGTTGACGATCACGAGGTCGGCGTCGGCGGCGCGGGCCCGCGCCGCCTCGGCGAAGCAGGCCGTATGGAAGGGGCAGCGCCGGCCGGAGCACCTGTCCGGGCCGACGGCGAGCTCGGCCCACAGCGCGTCGGAGGGCTCGAGCGCGAGCTCGGCTCGATCGCCGGTCTCCGTCGACTCGAGCCACGGTTGCATCGCTTCCCAGGCGCCCGCGTCGCGCCCGTCGGGGAGCAGGAAGGGCTGGAAGCCCTGGAGCTGGCGACGGCAGAGGTAGTTCTGGCGTCCCTTCAGGACTTCGACGACGGCCGGCCGGCCGACCGCCGCAACGGCAACGGGCACGTCCTTCTCGAGCAGCTGCGACTGCAACGCCTTCGTCGCGGTCGCGACGACGACCCGCTGCCTGGAACGCAGCGCCGGGACGAGGTAGGCGAGACTCTTTCCGACGCCGGTCCCGGCCTCGGCGACCAGGTGCTCGCCCGTGGTGAGAGCGTACTCGACCGCCTCGGCGAGCGCCGACTGCTCGGCGCGGGGCTCGTAGCCGGGCAGCGCGCGCGCGAGCGCGCCTCCGGGGCCGAAGACGTCCACCATCGTCGACGCAGCCTACGCGGGCGAACGGACGTTCCGGTGGGCGCCTCTCGCGCCTCGGGTGAAAAGTTCGCATATTGCGGATTTCCGCCGCACGCCCGCTTGACGACGCCGCGCGAGCCCGGCTAGCGTGCCCTCGTCGGATCCGGTAGCTCTTCGGAGTCGCTGGATCCGGCATTCAGCTCCGGTAGGTCTTCGGACTCGCCGGGGCTGATTTTTTTCGGGTCGACCCGTCCGTCCGACGCGCCCTTTACCGTGCGTCGGCTCGATGACCGTTCTGGCCCTGATAGTCGGCCTGCTCCTCGGCGCCGCCGCGGTGTGGCTCTGGGCGCGCAACGAGCTCATGCGCGAGCGGGGCTCGGCCGCCGACCGCCTCGAGCTGCTCGAACGCACCGAGGAGCGCATCAAGGCGTTCACCGGAGAGGCGCTCACGACGAGCCAGCGCTCGCTCCTCGACCTCGCCGACGCGAAGCTGCGGCCCATCAAGGACACGCTCGAGAAATTCGAGAGCCAGGCCAAGGAGCTCGAAGAGCGGAGGCTGCGCGAGGTGTCCGCGGTCAGCCGGCAGCTGCGCGACGTGGTCGAGGGCCAGGAGCGGCTGCGCACGGAGACCGGGAACCTCGTCACCGCGCTCCGGGCGCCGCACGTGCGCGGCAGCTGGGGTGAGATGCAGCTGCGGCGCGTCGTCGAGCTGGCCGGCATGCTCGAGTACTGCGACTTCAGGACGCAGGACAGCGCACGCGACGACGAGGGGCGGCTGCTCCGACCGGATCTCGTCGTTCGACTCCCCGGCGGCAAGACCATCGTCGTCGACGCGAAGGTGCCCATCGAGGCGTACCTCGACGCCGTCAACGAGGACGACCCGGACCGCAAGCGGTCGCATCTCGCCCGTCACGCATCCCAGATGCGCGACCACATCTCCAAGCTCGGGCAGAAGCGGTACTGGCGGCAGTTCGACTCGCCCGAGTTCGTCGTCATGTTCGTCGACGAAGGCCTCTACCGCGCCGCGCTCGACCAGGACGGCTCGCTCCTCGAGGCCGGCGCCGAGAACGGCGTCGTCGTCGCGTCGCCGGCAACCCTGATCGCACTTCTCCGCACGGTGGCGCACGGCTGGCAGCAGGAGCGCGTCGCCGAGAACGCCCGCCAGATCGCCGAGCTCGGCCGCGAGCTGTACGAGCGGCTCGGCGTGTTCGCGGGCCACTTCGCGAAGGCCGGCCGCAGCCTCGACACGGCGGTCGGGGCGTTCAACCAGGCGGTCAGCTCGTTCGAGAGCCGCCTGCTCGTGACGGCGCGCAAGTTCCCGGAGCGCGGCGTGACGAACGATCCTCCCCCCGACGTGAAGCAGATCGAGCGGAAGCCGACGTCGGTGAGCGCGCCCGAGCTGGTCGCACTGCCTCCGGCGGACGCCGACGCGGCGTAGATTTCGACGCGACCCGTCGGAAGGAGAGGAACCATGGGGCTGCTCGACAAGGCAAAGGCGGCTGCGGAGCAGGCTGCGACGAAGGCGAAGGAAGGCGTCGAAGAGGTCCAGACGAAGCGCGACCTCAACGCCGCCTACGGCGAGCTGGGCCAGAAGACGTTCGAGCTGCTCGACTCGGGTGAGCTGCAACGCAGTGAGCTCGACACCGTTGCCGAGCGCATCCGCACGCTGAAGGCCAAGCTCGCGACCGAAGCGACGACCGCGGCCTGAGAGGCCTAGAACCGGAGCAACGCGCCGATGCCGCCCGCGCCGGGCAGCGCGCCCGGAGCCAGGCGGAGAACCGACCCGCCGCCCGCGAGCGCCTGGTGTACCGCGATGTCGGCGCCGTCCGGCCGCTCCGCGAGCTCGCCGTCGTCGACCGGGCACCTTCCCGCGTCGACGTAAGCCCGCTCGCAGCGCGGGCACTGCCAGACGGGCCGGTCGGCGCGTTCCTCGACGAGGAGCACGTCGACCCGCCCATCGGCAGCCGCGTCGAGGGTCTCCTGCCAGCCGCCGGCGGCACGCCCCCCGCGGCCGAGCTCCTGCCGGAACCGGGTGAGCTTCCTCTCGCGCCGGCGCGCGTCCGCCCGGTCGAGGGCGGGACGCACGAGGCGCAGGAGCTCGTTGGGCCCTGCGTGCGCCTCGGCGGACATCCACGCGATCACGGACTCCCGGGCCTCCGGGGTCAGCGTGGCGGCGAATTCGCCGCGCATCTCCTCGGGGATGACGATGACCATCTCGACATCGCGGCCCACGCGGCGGTCGATCGCGCCGCCGACCGTCTTCAGATGCAGATGGACGTGGTGCTCGATGTGACGCTGGTAGTTCGCCTGCGACCAGCCGCCCTCGTCGTGCCGGCCGCGCTGAGCCTGGGACTCGTCGACGAGTTCCTCGAGACGCCCGTTGCGAAGTCGATAGAGGGCTCCCCGCTCGCGCGAGACGACCGCAACGAAAGCTCCCTCGTGGCCGAACCGGTCGGCGAGCGGCGAGACGTACAGCTCGTCGCCGACGCGCACGGCGTCCGGGACCCGCTCCGGAAAAGCGAGGGCCAGGAACAGGTCGTCGGCCGACGACGCGAACAGTGCAAGGCCGTGTGCCCCGTCGCGGTCGAACTCGTCGTGCCACCAGGCACGAATCCGCTCGACGTCGCGCCGCACGGCGAGCCGGCAATCTCGGTCGACGGCGGCTGCTTCTCCAGACTTCTCGGCCTCCACCAGCCCCGCGCGGTACTTGGCCTCGACATCCGAGATCGTCGGCGTCGCCGAGGGGTCGAGGTCGAGGTAGACGCTGACCGCGCACCCGCTCGAGGAGCGGAATCCGGCAAGCTCGCGAAGCAGGTCGCCGGTCACCGTCACCGCCATGCGGGGAGTGATAACCATTTCGCCGGATCTGACTCACGGGAACGTCCGACCGCCCTCAAGCGTTTAATACAGCGAACGGAATTTCCTGGAGAGGAGCATTTTGAGCGATACGAACGTCCGCGAGCTGATCATCGTCGGCGGCGGTCCGGCGGGGTACACGGCGGCCCTCTACGCCGCGCGCGCCGACCTGGAGCCGCTGGTGATCGAGGGCTTCGCGTGGGGCGGCCAGCTCATGATCACGAGCGACGTCGAGAACTACCCGGGCTATGCCGACGGCGTCATGGGGCCCGAGATGATGGCCGACTTCCGGCGCCAGGCGGAGCGCTTCGGCGCCGAGTTCCTGACCGACGACGTCACGAAGGTCGACTTCTCCGAGCGGCCTCTGCGCGTCTGGGTCGGCGACGACGAGTACACCGCGCGCGCTGTGATCGTGGCGACCGGCGCGAGTGCCCGCTGGCTCGGTCTGGACTCGGAGGACCGGCTGAAGGGCCGCGGTGTCTCTGCGTGCGCCACCTGTGACGCAGCGTTCTTCCGCGACAAAGAGGTCTACGTGGTGGGCGGCGGCGACTCGGCATTCGAAGAGGCGCTCTTCCTCACGAAGTTCGCGGACCGGGTTCACCTCGTGCACCGGCGCGACGAGTTCCGCGCGTCGAAGATCATGGTCGACCGAGCGTCGAACAACGAGAAGCTCGACTACGTCCTGAGCGCTGTCGTCGAGGAGGTCCTCGGCGACCAGAAGCTCGAAGGCCTGCGGCTCCGCAGCACGGAGACCGGCGAGACGTGGGATGTGCCTGCGGACGGCCTCTTCGTCGCGATCGGCCACGACCCGAACACGGCGCTCTTCCGCGACCAGCTCGACCAAGACGAGAACGGCTACCTCGTCGCGCGGCCGCACAGCACCGAGACGAACATTCCAGGCGTCTTCGCGGCCGGCGACGTGCAGGATCACGTCTACCGGCAGGCGGTCACCGCGGCCGGATCCGGCTGTATGGCAGCCCTCGACGCCGAGCGATACCTCGCGTCGCTCGAGGGCCATCCGGGCACGGCACTGACGGCCGGCAGGGGCTAGACACCGCGCCGCGAACCCTGCGGCCGTGGGTGACGCGCGGCCACAGTGGATCGACCTGGTCGATCCCAGCGAAGAGGAGCTCCGCGCTCACCTGCCGCCGATCCATCCGACGGCGCTGAAGGCGCTGCTCGCGCCGCACGTGCACAGCGACGAGCCTCGGCCGCGCATCGAGTCACACGGCGACTACGTGCTCGGGATCATGCTCCTGCCGGTCGCCGTCCCGGCCGAGGATCGCGTCTTCTACCAGGAGATCGACTGGATCGCGACGTCCGACGAGCTCGTCTCGATCTCGAAGACGCCGCCCGGCGAGCACCCCTTCGATCCGAAGCCCGCAAAGGAAGCCTGCCGCGATCACGAGGAGGTCGGCATGTACGTCTACCACCTCGTCGACGAGATCGCGGAGCGCTATCTCGACCTGCTCGACGACCTGGACGACGAGATCGACGAGCTCGAGGACATGGTCACGGACCATTCTCCGCAGGAGGTCGGCAGGCGACTGCGCGACCTGCGCCACGACGTGCTCGGCATTCGCCGGACGCTCACGCCGACCCGGGACGCGGTGCGGCAGATCGTCGACAACCGCGTGGAGCTCGCTGGTGACGAGCTGTTCCCGCACGAGATCGAGATCGCATTCGGCTCTGCGTACGACAAGCTGCTGCGCGCGTCGGAGGGGCTCGACGCCTCGCGCGACTCTCTCGCCGGGGTGCGCGACTATCTGCAGGGCAAGATCTCGAACGACCAGAACGAGGTGATGAAGCGCCTCACGGTGATCGCCTCGCTGCTCCTGCTGCCGACCTTCATCGTCGGCCTCTACGGGCAGAACTTCCGCCACATCCCGGAGCTCGGGTGGTCGTTCGGCTACTGGTGGTCGTGGGGGCTGATCGTCGGGACGACGATCGCGCAGCTCGCGTTCTTCCGCTGGAAGCGCTGGTTCTGAAGGTCCGGCGGGGTCAGCCGCGGTTACCGGGGCGGGCGGCTCGACACGCCGTCGCAGGCCGCTACATTGGCCGCGTGCCGTACTACATCTGCCCGCAGTGCAAGGAGCGGTCGGTCGACGTCGACGCACGCGAAGGGTTCTCCGAGCAGGCCCCCGCCTGCCGGCACTGCGGGTTCGGGTTCCTGTTCGAGCTGCTCGACGACTACTACCCCGCTCCCGACACCGGTCTCGTCGTCACCGATCAGGACCGCCGCGTGCTTGCGATCGGCCGTGGCGTCTTCGAGCTGACGGGGTACCCGGAGGGCGACCTGATGGGCCGCGACATCGTCGAGGCTCTCGGGCTCTCGAACGCGCAGCCGGTCGACCTGGCACGGGAATGGGGAGTGCGCCGGCTGGGCGAGCACATCTCGATCCGGACGAGGTCCGGCCACGAGAAGGCCGTCGTCGCCGACGTGTTCCCGGCCTACGACGACGACGGCGGTCTGCTCGTCGCGTTCACGCCGCGACGCGGCAACGGCGACGCCTAGATCCGGCTCGACGGACAGAGCTCCGGCGCGAGCGGGCAGTCCTCGCACCGCGGCCGGCGGGCGTCGCAGATACGGCGGCCGTGCCAGATCAGGAGGTGCGGGAACCGCGCCCAATCCTCGCGCGCAACGAGCCGCATCAGGTCGCGCTCGATCTTCACCGGATCCTCCTGCCGTGTCAGGCGAAGACGCTGGGAAAGCCGGCGTACGTGGGTGTCGACCACGATGCCCTGCGCGTGGCCGCGCTCCGCGGTGACGACGTTCGCCGTCTTCCGCGCGACCCCCGGCAGCTTCAGCAGCTCGTCGAACGACTCGGGAACTACGCCGCCGTGCCGCTCGAGCAGCATCTGCATCGTTCCCCGCAGGGCCTTCGCCTTCTGACGGTAGAACCCGGTCTGGATGATGTCCTTCTCGAGCTCCTCCGGCGGCACCCTCAGATAGTCCTCAGGACGTCTGTACTTGGAGAACAGCTTCTCCGTCACGCGGTTGACGTTCACGTCCGTCGTCTGGGCGGACAGCATCACGGACACGAGCAGCTCGAGCGGATCGGCGAAACGGAGCGCGATCCCGGCGTCGGCATGCTCGACGGCCAGCCGCTCGATGATCGGCCCGATGCGCTCCTTCTTCGGCGCGACGCGCTTCCGCGCCTCGCCCAGATAGCTACGCGGCACTTCCGACGAGCTCGGCCGGCGGTTGCCGCAGACGCGGTCCGGCGCACACGACGTCGAGTGCAGGACAACCCGAGCAGTTGAAATCGCTCGGCGACGGGACGAACTCGCCGGCGTCGATGCGCGCGATCGCCGCGGACAGCTCCGCCTCGAGGTCCGCCAGCTCGTCGCGGGTGAACGTCGTCGACACGACCGCATCGGGCTGCTCGAGGAACGCGTAGACGACCTCCACCTCGTCGGCGCCGGCGCGGAAGCACGCGAGCGCGTACACCAGTCGCTGCAGGTGGTAGTCGGACTCGACGATCTCCTCCGCAGTGCCCTCCGCCAGCGAGTTGGTCTTGTAGTCGAGCACGAGTGCCTGCGTCCCCTCACGCCAGAGGACGTCGAGCCGGCCGTGCAGAAGCACACCGTCGTGCTCGAACGCGAACGGCCGCTCGGGCCGCGCACCGTCGAGCGTCGCGATGCGGGCGGAGAGCATCGACGCGCAATAGGCGGCGACGAACGCCTCGATCCGCTCGAGCTCCTCCTCGGAGACCGACGGATACCACAGCCGCACCTGTGCGAGATCCGGGAGAGCGGGCGCGCGCAGATCGACGAGCTCGAGCAGCCTGTGGACGGCGTCGCCGATCTCCGTTGCCGCGAGTCCGGTCGCGCCCGGCACGAAGGACCGCTCGGCGCGAAGCCCCGCCACACGCTCCGCGTAGTAGCGGTAGGAGCAGCGTTCGAAGAGTGCGAGAGCCGAGTAGGAGAGCCGTCTCACGCGATGCAGAGGCGGTAGGGCCGGCGCGACGAGGTCGGGGAGGCGGTAGCCGCGCACGGTCGGCGCGTTCGGAAGCTGGGCGAACAGCGCCAGCTGGCCGTCCTCCTCGGCGACGATCTCCGGCGCGGCCTCCGAGACCGTGTGCGTCCAGCGGTCCACGCGAAGCAGGAACCGTGCGTCGCCGCGCTCGAGCTCGACCACCTCTCCGAGCGGCGCCGTCTCGACGTCCTCCACCGCGCCCAGCCGCTCGAGGACCCAGCCGATCGGCGTGACGCGGTCGCGCCCGCGGTCGGGATCGATTGCACCCGACACGATCAGCCGGTCGATCGCCCGCGTCATGGCGACGTAGTAGAGACGCAGCCGCTCCGCGTCGTCCTCGGCCTCCTCGGCGGCCCGCACCGCCTCGTAGTCGAAGACCCCCTTTCGCTTCCCCGAGCTCGGATCGACGACGCGGAACCCGAAGCGCCCGTCCGGCCGAACGAGTATCTCGTCCGCCGACGGTGGACCGCCCGTGTCGCGGCCGGCGTCGGCGACGATCACGACCTTGAACTCGAGGCCCTTCGCCGCGTGGATCGTCAACAGGCGAACCGCGTCCGCCCCCTCCTCTTCGGAGACCGCCTCGAGCTGCGCCGCCCCGAGCTGCTCCTGATCGCGGAGGAACGAGACGAACCCCTCGATGTCCGGACCGCGCAGATCCTCGTACGAGCGCGCGAGGCGCATCAGCTTTCGAAGGTTCGCGTAACGGCGCTTACCGTCCCACCGCGCGAGGATCGCGAGGTCGTAGTCGTGCGCCGAGACGATCTCGTCGCAGAGACGTTCGAGCGACAGCCGCGCCGACGCCGCGACGAGCCGCTCGTACCGCTGCTTGAACGCGCGCACGAGGCGGTCGTCGTGCTCGGCCAGCGCCTCGGGAAGCATCCGCTCGATCCCGGAGAACAGCGGCCGTCGTCCCGCCTGGCGCCGGATCAGAACGAGCGCGTCGTTCGACACACCGACGAACGGCGATGCAAGCACGGTCGCAAACGCTTCGTCGTCGTAGCGGTTGTGCAACAGGCGCAGGTACGCGAGTAGGTCGACGACCTGTTGCTGCCCGAAGTAGCCGCGGCCGGTCGCGCGATACGTCGGCAGGCCCTCCGCCCGCAAGGCATGCTCGTAACGTTCCGCGTCGGTGCCTGCCGCGAAGAGCAGGACGATCTCGCCGGGAGTCGCCGCGCCTGCGTCGACGAGCTCGCGGACTCGATGCGCGATCGCCCCGGCCTCACCGTTGCGCCACGCCTCGCCCGCTTCCTTGTAGCTTCGCTTGTCCGTGACGAGCAGCTCGACGGGATGACCGAGTGTGGCCTCCGGGAACGCGCCCGACGCCGTCAGCGGCTGGTAGCCGTCGCCGAACTCGTTTCCGAAGAGCAAGTTGACGGCGGCGAGCACCTCCGGCCGCGACCGGTAGTTCAGCGCCAGGCTGAGTCGCTGTGTCGCTGCCTCGCGGCGTTCGCGGAACACGGCCACGTCCGCGTGGCGGAAGCCGTAGATCGACTGGAACTCGTCGCCGACGAAGAAGACGTCGCAGGCGCCGCGGTCGCCGCTCAGCAGCTCGATGACCTCTGTCTGCAGCCGGTTCGTGTCCTGGAACTCGTCGACCATGATCGACCGGAAACGCAGCTGCTCGCGCTCTCGCACGTCCCGGTGCTCGCGCAGCAGGTCTCGCACGTACAGCTGCAGGTCCTCGAAGTCGAGCGCCGACTCGCGCTGCTTCGCCGCCGCGTACTCGGCGGCGAAGAGATCGAGCAGCTCCTGCAGCAGCTCGCTGTCGTTCGCCGCCAGCTCGTCGAGCGCCGCTTGCGCCAGCCGGTCCCTGGACGCACGGAGCTCGCTTGCACGGTCGCCCGCCGCCGTCACGTGCGACAGGTCGACCAGCCGCTCCGGATTCGTCCCGAGCGCGAGGGCCGCGACGGCAGCCGCGAGTTGGTTCGACGTCGACTGAGGGTCGGCCTGAAGCGCCCTGGCGGCGTTCTCGAGCTCGGCGAGCCGCTCTGTGACACTCGCGTGCTGTCCCAGCTCGAGCACGAGATCGCGCCCTGCCGAGCGAAGCGTCTCGTAGACGCTCGTCAGCATCCGGCGCAGCCCGGCCGCGCCGTAGGTCGCGAGCAGGCGCAGCCGCTCGGGGTCCCGCCCGGCGCAGAAGGCCGCCAGCGCGGCGTCGAACGCCTCGCCGCGTAGCACCGCGCCCTGCTCCTCGTCGAGCTCGCGGAAGTGCGGGTCGATCCCCACCGCGAACGGGTACGCACGGAGCAGGCGTGAGCAGAACCCGTGGATCGTCGAGATCCAGGCGCCGTCGAGGCTGCGCGCCAGGTCGTGGCGGCCGCGCTTGCGAAGGGCGGAGCGGATCCGCGAGCGCAGCTCTCCGGCCGCCTTGCGTGTGTAGGTGATGACCAGGAGCGACTCGACGTCGAGGCCTTCGTCGCAGACCGCGCGCACGAACCGCTCGACGAGCACCGACGTCTTGCCGGTACCGGCGCCGGCGGACACGAACACCTCGCCGCGCGCCTCGACTGCTGCAAGCTGATGCTCGTTGAGCGCCGTCATGTGCGCTCCACCCTCATCCCCTCTCCACCCGGCACATCGTCCAGAGGTCGCACCACGTGGGACAGCTGCCGCCCTTCGGATCGTGGCGGACGTCACCGGCGCGGATCCGTTCCGCGTAGACGCGTGCCCGCTCCCGCGACGACTCGACGAGCGCCCAGAACTCCTCGTCCGGCAGGTAGTCGTTCTTCGCGTACCCGGGGAGGTCGTCCAATGCGCCTGCGTGCAGCAGGCCGCGCGCGACGCGTGCTCCGCCGAGCGCGCGATACACGCCGCCCAGCGGCTCGATCCCGACGAGGTCGCGCAGCACGAGCATGTACAGCGGAACCTGGAGCTTCAGCTCCTCGTCGATCTGCTTCGCAGAGTGGGCGCTGCGACCCGACTTGTAGTCCTGCACGATCCCACGCGCGCTGAACGGGTCGACGTCGATCCGATCGATCTTCCCGCTGAGATACAGCTCATCGCCGAGAGGCAGGCCGCGCTGCAGCTCGGGTGCAGAGCGGTCCGACCCGAACGACACCTCGAACCGGCGTGGGACCAGACCGAGCGGCGAGGACGCCTCGTCGCGCACGAACCCTTCCAGGTCGTGCCACAAGCTCTCCTCCAACTCGGCCGCTTGAAGCTCGGTGATCTCGAGCCGCACACCGCCGCGAAGCGCGTCGTCGAGGCAACGGCGGAGGAACGCCACCGCCTGGTCGACGCTCTCCTCGGTGACGCGGTCCGCGCCGAGCTCCTTCGGCAGCCCGGAGTAGAAGCGATACAGCGTCTGGTGCGCGACCGATCCCCGCAGCATGGGATCGACGACTGCATCGATCGTCTTCGGCGAGATCACACGCTCGTGCAACCACGCCGACGAGCAGTCGGCAAACCGCTCGAGCTCGGTCACAGAGAAGGTCGTGCGCGAACGCAGCCACGCACGAACGACCTCGTTCACCAGCCGCGTCTCGCGCGAGAACGCGGCGTGCGCACGGTCGAGGCGACGCCGCCAGTCGTTCGCGTCGGCGAGCGCGCGGGCACCGTCGCGGTCGTCGACGGAGAGCATCGACAAGGCGCGCAGTCGCTCGCGGTCCGTCGGCGCTTCTTCGAGCGGCCACGTCAGCGCCGAGAGGCGCCGCCGGCGCGTCGCGTGCTCGACGTCCACCGGATCGAAGACCGCGGCGACCTCTTCCCAGAACGGGCTCGCTTCGCGCGGGCCGCCGTCGTCGGTGGCCGCTTCGCGTGCGAGATAGAGACGCCTCGTCGCGCGTGTGCACGCCGTATAGAACAGGTAGCGGTCGCGGCTGACCTGATCGGGCCGCTCGAGCCGAGCCGCGAGCTCACGGCGCCGGTCGTCGTCGAGGAACGGGGAGACCCGCGAGCGGCGGGGCAGTGAGCCTTCCTCGAGGCCGAGGACGAAGACGACGTCGAAGCGACGGGTCCGTGCACGCAGCAGGTCGAGAACGGCGACCCGGCCCGCCTCGCCCGCGGACGCCATCCGCACGTCGGTGCGCTCCAGGGCCGCGACGACGTCCTCGCACGCCACGGTCTCGCCGAGCCCGGTGAAGCCGTCGAGCTCCTCCAGCACCCGCAACGCGGAGCCGTACGACCGCAGGTCGAGACGTGACGTCTCGCCGGCCGGGGGCGCTTCCGTTCCGTAGGCGGCGCGGAGCATCGAACGAAGCAACGTCCGGACCGCGCCGACCGGCGACGGCTCCGCGCGCAGCTCGGCGAGAGCCGGAATGGGCGCCTCGCGAAGCTTCTCGGCTTCCTCCTCGACGCGCGCCGGTGTGTGGATCGCACGTCCGCGCAGCCTCCCTTCGACGAAGTCGACGGCGCTGCGGCCGATGCCGGAATACGGTGAGCGCAGGAAGTTGAACAGCTCGCTCCGGCCGCCGCCGAGCCACGCGTAGCGGAGCATTTGCAGGGCGGCATGGCCGAACGGAGTCGAGCCGAGCCGAACGTAGCCTTCGAACGCAAACGGGATGCCGAGCCCGCCGAGCACGGTCTCGAGCGGACCGCGCCGGTGCTCGAGCGAGGGGCACACCAGCGCGATGCGGTCGGCAGCCGTCCCGGCGCGCAACAGCGAGAGCAGCTCGTCGCCGACGAGCTCGAGCGTCCCTCGTGAGCCGGCGCCTTCGAGGAACCGAACGGCGGCGTCGAGCGGCGGAGGCGGGGGCGGCGACGTCTCGAAGAGCGCGCGCTCGAGGTGGGCGAGCGCCGGATGCCGGTACTCGGCCGAGCGAGCCCTGAGCTCTTCGACGCGTCCGGCCGCCAGGCGCGCGAGGTCCTCCGCCGTGCGCGAGAGCGACGCAAAGGCGGTCCGTCCGGGCTCGTACGGCAAGGAGACCTCGACGTCGGCCCGTCCGGCAAGCGCTTCGAGGAGCGACCATTCGGCGCCCGTGAGGTCCTCGAAGCCGTACGCGAACACCGGGGCGCCCTGCCAGGCATCGAGCTCAGTGGCCAGTCGATCCGCGGCCCGCCTGCGCAGCAGGTCGCGATCCCACAGCCCGAGCGTGTCGAGGACGGACCGGTAGGCCCGGTAGAGCTCGGCCAGGTCGCCCGAGAGATCGTCCGGATCGAGCAAGCCCGACTCGAGCTCGCCCAGCACCTGCAGCAGCGAATCCGCGAACCCGCCGGTCCGCGCCGAGGCAGAAAGGCCGTTCAGCGGGACCGTGGCGATCGCCCGACGGACGAGAAGCGCGCGCTGCGCATCGGTCGCGACTGGGCGGCGCGACGGGTCGTCCCACACGAGCCGCTCGAACAGGTCGTCGAACGTGTCGATCGAGCCGGCCAGCAGGCAGCCGCTACGGTCCAGCAGATCGCGTTCCACCCGGTCGACGTCCGACCGGTTCGGCACGATCAACACAGGCTCGTCGTCGAGGCGCGCCACATAGCGCTCGAGCAGGAGCGCGACCTTGCCCGCGTTCGCAGGCCCCGCGACGAGCGACAGGCTCAACCGTCCGATCGTAGACGGGCAGTCGGCGGGTTCCCGGCCGCCCGCGCAAAGAGCGACAATTGCCTGGGTGGACTACCTCCTGCTCCACGGTCTCGACGGCTCGGGGCCCGAGCACTGGCAGACCTGGCTCACCGGTCGGCTGCGCGAACGAGGGTTCGAGGTCGCCTACCCGACGCTGCCCGATCCCTCGGCTCCCCGCGTGGAGCGGTGGCTGGCTGCTCTCGACGAGGTGCTCCGGCCGCGGGCAGACGAGACGACCGTCCTCTGCCACTCGCTCGGCTGCCTGCTGTGGCTCCACCACGCCGCGCGCCGGCCGGAGCAGCGCGTCTCACGCGCTCTGCTCGTCGCGCCGACACAGCCTGACGAAGAGGACCTGCCCAGCGTCGGCTTCCGCCCGGCTCCGCTCGACGCCGAAGGGATCGCCGGCGCGGCAGGCGAAACGCTTCTGGTCTGCTCCACCGACGATCCGTACTGTCCGCCGTCGACCTCGCAGCGGATCGCGTCGGAGATCGGCGTGGAAGTCGACTGGGTCGAGCACGGCGGACACTTGAACGCCGCCGCCGGCCTCGGACCCTGGCCCGAGCTCGAGAGGTGGGCGCTCGGCGAGCGCGACAGACCGGTCTGACTACGCCGCAGCCGCCTTCGGCCTGCGCCCCCGGCGCGCCGCCGCACGGCCCGGCATCTTGCCGGCGCAGTCGTCGCAGAGATCGGCGACCTTCGAGCCGCGACGGGCATCCGTGTAGGTGACCCGGAGCGTCGCGCCTTTCGCCTCGTCGACTTCCTTCCCGCAGTTGTCGCACACCAGTACGGTTTTCCGAGCCACGGAATTAGCCTCCTCAGGGGGTTATCGCGAGCGGATTGTAATTGGAAATCCCACCTCGGAAATCCGCCGGCTAACCTAAGAGGCTGGATGTGGGGTAACGACCACCCGCGGATGATGGCCCAGACGCGGCGCATCTCGCCCGGGTCGGGCTTGCCCGTAGCCGCCGCCGCTATGCTCTGCGCCCGCAGTTTCTGAGCCGCCGATGGAGCTACGCACGATCGTGGTGCTCGAGGGGGACGAGACGGGCCAGGAGCTGCTCGACGAGGCGCTCCGCGTCCTCGCGCCCGAAGTCGTCGATCTCGAGCTCGACCTCCCCCGCTTCGATCTCTCGCTCGACAACCGACGCGCGACCGCGAACGCGGTGGTGCACGAGGCGGCGGGGGCGATTCGCGAGCACGGCCTCGGGCTCAAGGCCGCGACGATCACCCCCGAGGGGAAGGGAGATGTGGGATCGCCGAACCGCGTCCTCCGCGAGGAGATCGGCGGGAAGGTGATCGTCCGCACCGGGCGGCGCATTCCGGGGGTCGTGCCGTTCGGCGGCGTGCACGCCCCGATCTCGGTGGTGCGAATGGCGGTCGGCGACGCGTACGGGGCGAAGGAGTGGCGCGAGGGCGAGGGTGGCGGCGAGGTCGCGTTCCGGACGGAGCGGATCGAGCGCTCCGTCTGCCGCGCGGTCGCCGAGTTCGCGTTCCGCGAGGCAGAGCGGACCGGCGCGAAGGTGTTCGGCGGCCCGAAGTACACGGTCTCGCCGGTCTACGAAGGACTGTTCAAGGAGGAGATGGACGCCGCGGCCGAGCGCCATCCCGACGTCTCGTACGAGCCGCAGCTGATCGACGCGACGTTCGCGCTGCTGATCGCGTCCACCGGCGACCCGCTCGTCATACCGGCGCTGAACCGGGACGGCGACATCCTGTCCGACCTCGTGCTGCCGCTGTTCGGGTCGATCGCCGGGTCGGAGTCGATGCTCGTCGCGTTCGCGGACGAGGAGCTCGAGCCGACGGCGCTGATGGCGGAGGCGGCGCACGGCACAGCCCCTGCACTGCTCGGTAAGAACATCGCGAATCCGATGGCGATGATCCTCGCCGCCGCCGCTCTGCTCTCGCAGACCGACGACGACCGCGGCCGCGCCGCCGGCCGCGCGATCCGCGAGGCGACGCTCGAAGCGGTCGCGCAAGGCGTGAAGACCGCCGACCTGGGCGGCTCCGCGACCACGACCGAGTTCACCGACGAGGTCATCCGCCGCACGCGGACGAAGCTCGACGTCTGGGCGACGCTCTAGGTCTCTCGGACCGCTCGCTCGATGCGCCTGCGCCAGAAGTGCAGGCCGACGAACGCCGCGATGCCGAGCACAGCCAGCCCGCCGAACGCGTACAGGCCGTAGCGGCTGACGGCGTCGGCGGCCGCCTTGCCGACGTAGTACGCGAGCGTGCCGACGAGGGTGGCCCAGATGATGCCGCCCGCGGCGTTCCAGCAGATGAACCGCCACCACGGCATGTGGCTGATACCTGCCAGCCACGCGGCGGTCACACGCAAGACCGCCACGAAGCGCCCGATGAACACCGTCTTGCCGCCGTGCTTGTCGAAGAAGCGTTCTGCCGGCGGCAGCGCACGTCGCGAGTAGCGGGCGATCGGCTCCCAACGCTCGAGCAGCCTGCGTCCTCCGAGCCTCCCGATCCAGTAGCCGATGTTGTCGCCTACGATCGCGCCCGCCGAGGCGATCACGATCACCCACACGATGGAGTAGTGGCCCTGCGACGCGAGGACCGCCGCGGCGACGAGCGCCGTCTCCCCCGGCAACGGGATCCCGGCCGACTCCATCGCGACGAGCGCGAAGAGCAGCACGAGCCCATACGTGACGAGCAAGTGGGTCACCGGGCCAGTGTAAGCAGGCTGTAAATCCACGTATCCGGTGCCTTCCCGCGGTCGTTGTCCCTTGGAGACCGATCGGACCCAGGCGGTACCGCGTCGTTCCTCGACGCCTGAGACTGAAGAGGTGACCAGCTGATGAAACGAATGTCACTCGTCCTCGCGCGCACACGTCGCGTGGTCAGACGACCGCCGCGTCCGGCAACTCGGACGTCGTTGCATCGAACAGCACCACGACAGTCGTGACGACGACCGTCGCAGGCAACCAGGCGCCGAAAATCCGGTTCATCTCGCTCCGGCACCTCGGCGCTCGCGTGTATGCGCGGTTCCGTGTTTGTGACGACAGCCTCGGCAAGACCACGGTGGTCGAGCGCGACAACAAGGCGCGCGCCCTGTCGTACCGGCGCCGCTTCACCGTCGTGCGCGGCCTGTCCTGTGGCACCTTCGCGCGGCACTGGATCCCCGCGCCGCGCTTCCGCACGAGGGGTCGCTACGTCGTGACGCTCCGGGCCATCGACAAGTCCGGCGCCCTGAGCAGGCTCGTGGCCCGCTCACTGGTTCGCCGGTAACCGACGAGCGCGGACAAGTCGCCGCGGGTCTGCGGAAGATTGCGGACCCGCGGCGACATCCCCATGCGATAGCGTCGCGCCCGCATGCGAGTCGGAGTGCCTCAGGAGACGACCGCGGGAGAGCATCGCGTCGCCCTCGTCCCGGAGTCGGTCGGTCGGCTGGGCGAGGGCATCGAAGTGATCGTCGAGCCGGGAGCCGGGGAAGCCGCCGGCTTTCCGGACGAGGCCTACCGCGAGCACGGAGCGACGGTCGGCGTGCCGTGGGGCGCCGAGGCGATCGCCAAGGTCGCCTCCCCGACAGCGGACGAGGCGTCGCGGCTGCACTCCGGCCAGGCGCTGATCGCCTTCCTGCAGCCGCTGACGGACCCCGAGGGCGTGGAGCGACTCGCGCGTACGGGTGTGTACGGGTTCGCGCTCGAATCGATTCCGCGGATCACCCGCGCGCAGCCGATGGACGCGCTGTCGTCGCAGGCCACGGTCTCCGGCTACAAGGGAGCGTTGATCGCAGCCGACCGGCTGCCGAGGTTCCTGCCGATGCTGATGACCGCAGCCGGGACGATCCCTCCCGCGAAGGTGCTCGTGCTCGGGGCCGGCGTGGCCGGCCTGCAGGCGATCGCCACTGCGCGCCGCCTCGGCGGAGTCGTGTCCGCCTTCGACGTACGACCGGCGGTTCGCGAGCAGGTCGAGTCGCTGGGCGCGACATTCCTCGACCTCGGCGTGCAGGGCGAGGAGACCGAGGGCGGCTATGCGCGCGAGCTGACGCCGGAACAACAGGCGGCGCAGCAGGAGGCGCTGCAACAGCGCATCCCGCAGTTCGACGCGGTGATCACCACCGCAGCCGTGCCGGGCCGGCCGGCTCCGAAGCTGATCTCGGCGGAGGCCGCGCGCGGCATGCGACCCGGCTCCGTCATCGTCGACCTCGCCGCCGAGACGGGCGGCAACTGCGAGCTGACCAGGCCCGGCGAGGAGATCGTCGAGGGCGGGGTCACGATCGTCGGGACGACGAACATGCCGTCGACGATGCCGACACACGCGAGCCAGCTTCTCTCGCGCAACATCGCGTCGCTGCTCGGGCTGCTCGTGCACGACGGCGAGCTGGTGCTCGACTGGGACGACGAGATCGTCGCGGCGACCTGCGTCACCCGCGAGAAGGCAGCCGCCTGATGGCGCACACGACGCTGCTCGTCTTCGAGGTGACGATTCTCGTGCTCGCGATCTTCCTCGGCTTCGAGGTGATCTCGAAGGTGCCGACGCTCCTGCACACGCCGCTGATGTCCGGGACGAACGCGATCCACGGGATCGTCCTCGTCGGCGCGATGATCGTGCTGGGCCAGCCCGACAAGAGTGCATTTACGTGGATCGTCGGATTCGCGGCGGTCGTCCTCGCGTCCGCGAACGTCGTCGGCGGCTTCGTGGTCACCGATCGGATGCTCGAGATGTTCAAGAAGCGCGATCCGCCGAAGGACACGTGAGCACGAACACCAGCAACCTGCTCTACCTGGTCACGATCGTGACCTTCATCCTCGCGCTGCGCTACCTGTCGAACCCGGCGCACGCCCGGCGCGGCAACCAGATCGGAGCGGCAGGGATGCTGCTCGCGATCGTCGTCACATGGATCAAGGTGGGCACGACGAGCTGGTGGGCGATCGCGATCGCGATACTCATCGGAGGCGGCTTCGGCGCGGTCGCCGCACGGAAGGTGCTGATGACGGCGATGCCGCAGATGGTGGCGCTGTTCAACGGCGTCGGCGGCGGCGCGGCGGCGCTGATCGCGCTGGCGGAGCTGCACCGGATCCTGCCCGCCCCCGGTGCGCCGAAGGCCGACATCTCGATCGCGATCGTGTTCTCGGCGTTGATCGGCTCGATCTCGTTCGCGGGCTCGATGATCGCCTTCGCCAAGCTTCAGGAGCTGATCGGAGGCCGCCCGATCACGTATCCGGCGCAGCAGTTCGGCAACGCGATCGTCATCATCGTCGCGGTCGCCGCGGGCGTCACGCTGGTCGGCGGCGTTCAGGACGAGTGGCTGCTCTGGCTGCTGATCGGCACCGCCGCCCCGTTCGGGATCTTGTTCGTCCTCCCGATCGGGGGCGCGGACATGCCGGTCGTGATCTCGCTCCTCAATGCCTTCACCGGTCTGGCCGTCGCAGCCGGAGGATTCGAGCTCGAGAACAACGTCCTGATCGTGGCCGGGATGCTCGTCGGCGCATCCGGAACGCTTCTGACGCTGATGATGGCGCGGGCGATGAACCGCTCCGTCGCGAACGTCCTGTTCGGCGCGTTCGGACAGCTGCAGACGACGGCGGGCGCCGCCACCGCCGCGGCGAACGGCACCGTCCGCCCGACGACGACGGACGATGTCGCGGTGATGCTCGCGTACGCCCACAAGGTCGTGGTCGTGCCGGGGTACGGGATGGCGGTCGCTCAGGCGCAGCACGACGTTCGTGCGCTGGCCGACCTGCTCGAGGCACGCGGTGTCGAGGTGACCTACGCGATCCATCCGGTCGCGGGGCGCATGCCCGGCCACATGAACGTCCTGCTCGCCGAAGCCAACGTCCCCTATCCCGCACTGAAAGAGATGGACGAGGCGAACAGCGAGTTCCCGCGGACGGACGTCTCACTCGTGATCGGCGCCAACGACGTCGTCAACCCGGACGCGCGGAACAACCAGGGCAGTCCCATCTATGGGATGCCGATTCTGAACGTCGACGAGTCCAAGGCGGTCGTCGTCCTCAAGCGCTCGATGAATCCCGGCTTCGCGGGCGTCGACAACCCACTGTTCGCCGAGCCCAATACGCTCATGCTGTTCGGCGACGCAAAGGAGTCCGTGGCGAAGCTCACCGCCGCCGTCAAGGCGTTGTGAGCGTTCCGGTCTTGACCGGGGCCGATGTCGAGGCGGCGGTCTCCCCCATGCGGGCCGTCGAGGCAGTGCGCGACGCATTCGTCGCGTATGCGCGCGGCGAATGGGCGATGCCACCGAAGGTGTACGTCACGAATTACCCGGCGGGCGACTTCAGGGCGATGCCCGCGATCGGCGGCGGCCATGCACTTCTCAAGTGGGTCACGTCCTTCCCCGGCAACCCGTCCCGCGGCCTCCCGACGGTCACCGGGCTCGTCCTCCTCTCGGACGCCGAGACGGGCGAGCTCCGCGCCGTCCTCGACGCGGCAACCGTGACCGCTTTGCGGACGGGCGCCGCAGCCGTCCTCGCGGCGGAGACGCTCGGCCGCAGCGACGCGAGGACGGCCGCCGTGGTCGGGGCCGGCGTCAACGGACGCGCGGCGGCGCGGACGTTCCTCGCGCGCGGCCGTGACGTCGTGCTGTGGGACGTCGACCCGTCACACGCGGCGGCGGCCGCCGCGTCGCTCGGCGCCGACGTCGCGCCGTCACGCAACGACGCCCTCGCTGCGGATCTTCTCGTCACGGTCACGCCGGGTCGCGAGGCCCTGCTCGACGACGAGACGCTCGAGCCGGGGCAGCACATCTCGCTGATGGGAGCGGACGGTCCCGGAAAGGCAGAGGTGACGAACGCCGCCCTTGCCCGCGCGCGGCTTTTCTGTGACGACTGGGAGCAGGCGTCTCACGGGGGCGAGCTCGCACACGGCGTCGAGGCCGGCGTCGTCTCGCGGTCCGACGTCACCGAGCTCGGCCGGGTCTTGACCGGAGACGCCGAGGGACGGCGTACCGCGGACGAGATCACGATGTTCGACTCGACCGGGCTCGCGATCCAGGACCTGGCGATCGCAATCGCGGCCGTGGAGGGAGCCGCGGGGCTCGACCCGGCGACGCTCGTGCTTTGAGGAGCGGCGGCCCGGCGCTAGCGCGCCGGGCCGTTCTTCTCCGGCACCGGCGTCTCGGCGGCCGCCTGCTTCTCGAGCACCGCGTTCAGGGCGTCGCGCAACTCCCGCACCATGCCGTCGGAGTAGACGGCGGTGTCGACCGGGACGTGCACGGAGATCCCCTCCGGGCGGCGCATGACGACGAACAGCGGCTCCGCCAGCTTCGCCGTCACCTCCTCCGCCAGGCGGCCTTCGAGAGCAGAGGCGCGGACCTGGAGCGCAGGCGCGGACTCGCCGCGCTGCGTCACCGAGACGAGCGTGTCCGAACCGTCCCGAACGATCGAGACGGCCGCGTCCTTGATGTTGTAGCTACCGGGCATGACCTCTTCCATGCTGCCCCTATCGGCACGCGGTCTTCCCGACCTTAGAGGTCGTTCAGAATGCCCTTCGTCGGCCCGGCGACACGGGGTTCATCCTGAAGCGGCCCCTAACCCGTCCTAGGGCCTCACCCCCCGGTACAGCCCGTCGGCCTGGGCGACCAGCCCGAGCAGCTCCAGCTCGGCGAGGACTGCCGCGACGTGCCCCGCCCCGAGCCCCGTGCGGCGCACCAGATCGTCGACGCCCGCCGGGGTATCGACCACGGCCGAGTGCACTGCCGCGATCCGCGGCTCGACCTGGGGCACGACGACCGCCCACGGCTCCGGGGGCGCGACACCGAGCACCTCGAGCACGTCCGCCGTACAGGTGACGGGCGTCGCGCCGAGTCGCAGCAGCCCGTTCGTGCCGTGGCTGAGCGCCGAGGTGATCTCTCCAGGCACCGCCAGCACGTCGCGGCCTTCGTCGAGAGCGAGGTCTGCGGTGATCAGAGCGCCGCTCCGTTCGCGAGCCTCCACCACCACCGTCGCGGCAGCGAGGCCGGCGACGATCCGGTTGCGCGCCGGAAACCGCCACGGGGCCGGCTCCACCCCCGGCGCGTACTCGGACAGGATCAGGCCGCGCTCCGCGATCCTCGCCGCGAGCTGCGTGTGCGCCACCGGGTAGTCGCGGTCGACGCCGCAGCCCAGCACGGCGACGGTGACGCCGAGCTCGAGCGCGCCGCGATGAGCGGCGGCGTCGACGCCGCGCGCCATTCCCGAGATCACGAGAACGCCGGCGGCGGCAAGCTCACGCGCAAGCCGCACCGCGACATCGCTGCCGTACGCGGAGCACGCACGTGCGCCGACGATCGCCACCGATGGGCGCTCGAGGAGCGCGGGATCTGCCGAGCCTCGCACGAACAGGCCCGGCGGCGGGTCGTGGATGCGCGCGAGCCGCGCCGGGAACCGCGGATCCGAGCGCGGCAGCCAGCGCAGGCCGCGAGCTTCGAGCCGGCGGATGTACTCCGCATCGTCGAAGCCCGCTGCGAACGCGCGGAACCGGGCATCCTTCGGCGCCTCCAGGAGATGCACGCCTTGCTCGGCGGCGAACGCGGCGACGCACAGCTCGCTCACGCCGCGAGCTCCCTGGGCGGCCGGTATGTCAGCGCTTCCGCGAGGTGCTCGGGCAGGACGCGATCCGACCCCGCGAGCGCGGCGATGCTGGCGGCGACGCGCGCCACGCGTGCGCGGCCGCGCCCGGACAGCGGGAGTCGCTCGACCGCCGTCGTCAGCAACTCGGACGCCGCGTGCGTGATCGCCGGCATGCCCTCGGCGAGATCACGGCGGGCGACGACGACGCGCGCGCGGACGTCAGAGGACCCCTCTCCGGCCGGACCGGCGAGATCGTGTCCGCGCGGGCGGGGAACGGCGACGACGAGGTCGAACCGGTCGAGCAGCGCCCGTGACAGGCGCTCGCGGTACCGCTCGATGCGCTGCGGCGTGCAGACGCACGCGGTCGCGGGGTCGCCGCGGGCGCCGCACGGGCAGAGGTTCATCGTTCCGAAGCTTTGAGTTTTCCTCCGCTTGGAATGGTGGTTTTGCGTACTTGTAACTCGTTCAAAACGGTCGGTTCTCCGTCCGCGTCATAACCAAAAGCTTCGGGTGAAAGGACCGCCTCGGCGCGGACGTTCGGGACGATGTACCAGTCGGCCGCGGCCAGGTCGGCGTCGAGTATCGCGGGCGCCGCATCGCCGTAGCGGTGCAGCGTGAATGAGTCGAAGATGCGGCGCAGGGCTTGCCGTGCGGCCGGAAGATCAGCGGATCCGGTCACGAGGCCGGCGAGCGTCCGTCGGATCTCCACGAGCGCCTCGAACGCCTCCGTCTCGGCGGCAGCAACCGCGGCTTCCGCTTCGCGTTCGAGCTCGACCGCACGCGTCTCGAGCCTCTCGAGTGCAGCTCGGGCCGCGTTTCGCTCAGGCTCGAGCTCCTGAAGAAAGTCTCGAAGCTCGTCCGCTCTGAGGTCGCCGTCTGCATAGCCACGCTTCACACGCTCGATTCGCTCCGCGGCCTTCGCGAACTCGCGCTCCGCCTCCGCGATCCTGGCGGTGATCTCCGTTCTCTCAAGGGAGCGGCGTTCCGCGAATTCGCGTCGCATCGCCTCGATATCGAGTGCGACCGTCTCGAAGTAGCGCCAAACTGCGGTGTCGACTTCGGCACGCGCGATCGCCGCCACGGTGCAGCGTGTCTCGCCGGACTGTCTGCCGCTGCAGAGGTATGCCTCCCACGGGCCGTTCGCCTTCTGGTTCGTCCGTGCACGCATCGCGGCGCCGCACGAACAGCGAAGCAGCCCGCCCGTGAGGAGATGCGACCCGGCCGGCGGCCTGCCTCCCCCACGCCCTTTGTGCCGTGTCGCGGCGGCACGCATTGACTCGACCGTATGCCACAGTTCGTCCGAGACGATCGACTCATGCTCACCGGGGAAGAGGTCGCTGCCGTTGCGCACCATTCCGCGATAGATCGGATTCGAGAGGATCTGGCTAACGTGGGGCTGGCTCCATTTCGCGCCCTGCGCGGTACGAATGCCGTCGTCGTTCAGTTCGCGAGCGATCGTCGACTGCGATACTCCCTCGGCATATCGCCGGTACATGCGAAGAATGACAGCGGCTTCGCCAGCGACGATCTCGACTTGGCTCGTCGGTTTGCCGCCAATGATGCAGGGGACGTGTCGGTACCCGTATGGGCGCGGCCCGCCGTTGCGCCGACCGCGTTCGGCAGCGGAGCGACGGCCGCGCCGTACGTGCTCGCCCTTCGCCTTGCTGTCAGCATGCGCGCGCATGCCATAGAGCGACGCGAGCACAAGACCCATCTCACCACCTATGTCCTCTGTGACAGACTCGATCCGATAGCCCGCCTTGGTCGCCTCGAGCACGTACTCGACCAGGTGCGCGCTGCTGCGACCGTCACCGCGAGCGAGCCGGTCGGAGCTAAAGACGAGGAGAACGACGTCGCTCCCGCTTGTCACAAGCTCGGCGGCACGTGCACGGGCTGAGATCAGGCCGGGGCCACGGCTGCCTCGATAGGCGGAGGCGGCTTCATCTCTGAACTCATCGGCCGGATCGTGCGTCCACCCTTGCTGTTCAGCATGAAGGCGACAGCATTCGAGTTGCGACGTGATCGAACCGCGTTCGTCGGCCGTCGACTTCGCAGCGTAGATCACACAGCGCGTCATGATTCGCTACCTAAAGCAATGCTATCGAGGTAACGGGCGAGTCCCAGTCGGACGACATCGCTTAGGGTCGAGGACTCAATGCGAGCCACGGCGCGAAGCTGCTCGAACGTCTCAGGATGCAATCGCAAGAGCAGAGTCTTGTCGCCTGCACCCGTGGGGCGCTCCCCCTCGGGAGCGTTCTGGATCATCGGAGGCGGTGTCGCCGAGACGCCTGCAGTCGCCGCCTCGCCCCGATCTAGCAGTCCGTCGCCGCCAGTCCAGTCAGGCACGACGTTTCCCTTCGCAAGACGAGCCGTCGGCCGCAACCGATTGGGCCGGAAGTTCGAGATTGATGCTCACAAAGGAATTGTGGCGGGCAGTCCTGGGGGAACCGGAAGCGTCGCCGCGACAATCAACTGCAGTTCCCCGCCTGCAGTCGTCGCTTGGCGGGGCGCAAGGGTTGCCGGCTGAGCCGCCCGCGTGTTTCTCTTATTGCGCTGTCGGTGTTGACGTCGGCACGCGGGCGGCCGCTTGCTGCCGTGGTCAGGCTGTCTCCCTCGACTGCCGCCGTTGGTCATGCCGGTCGGCGCCGGATTAGCATGGCTCGCTCCTTTTGCGCCTCTGTGAGCGCGGCGTGATTGAGGGCTTGGGCTTGTAGTTGTTTCGTGCGTTCGCCTTCGATGATCCAGCCGGTGTTGTCCCAGGGGGCGGGTCGGCCTTTTGGTGGGCCTTGGCGGAACCATCGGTTGATTGTTTGTTCGGTCGTTCCGAACAGTTCTGCGAGATCGGCGACGCTGTAGCTCTCGGCGAGCGAGTCGGTGTCGGCGTCGTCTTGCTGGTCGGGTTGGCCGAGGGCTTCGGCGAGTAGGCGCGCGTGTTCCGGGTCGTCGAGGTCGTGCGGGAGCGGGATTTGTTCGGTGCACGCTCGCTCGTAGGCTGCGTTCGCGTCGGCGAGTTGTTCTTCGAGTGCACGCAGCTTGCGCTGGCGGTCGGCGATGCGGGCTGCGAGGGCGTTGCTCTCGACCTGCACGCGCAGCAGTTCGTCGCCGTCGAGTTCGCGGGCTGCTTTGGCGAGCTGTTCCTGCTGAGCCAGTTGTCGAGTTTGCTCGCTGTCGAGCGCCCGGATCGCGATTCGAAGGCTGTCGAGCGACTGTCGCGTGTCTCGGATCGCCTTGGGATCGAGGCCTCTTTTGGCGCTGCCGTTGCCCCAAAGGATCTGCCAGGCGGTGTCGATGACCTCGAAGCTGAGCGTCTCGCGGTCGAGGTCGCGGTAGGTGTCGGAGATCGTCCGCTGGAGGCTGTGGCCGAGTACTGCTCGTGCGAAGTCATCGGGTGTGAGATGGTCGAAGCGGCCAGGGTTCTCCGCCTTCAGCTTGGCCGCCGCCGCCTGCAGCACCTGCTCTGCGGTGTGGCGGAGTGCGTGTGGGCGGTGGCCGAGGAAGGGGTCGCCGTTCAGCGGAACCAGTGCCTTCGATCCGTGGCCTTCGTTGAACTTGCCGCCCGCGATGGCGTGGTAGAAGCCGACCTCGGTCAGCGGCTTCAGTGCGAGTCCCGGCTTGGGCTTCTTGTGCGGGAAGAGCGGACTGCCGTCGCCGATCTGTCGTCCGCTGATCTCGATCCAGGCACGCGTCCACTGCGCGACGTCGGCGGGGAGCGGTAGGCGGTGGATCTGGTCGGCGTCCCAGGTCTTGCCAGGTCGGATCTCGAGCACACTGCGGCGGACGCCGTCCGGCCCGACCGCGTCGGGTTTGAAGTCGGCGACGCGGGTTGTTCGCAGCGCCGTCGCCCTCGGCCCGAGCACGCTGCAGAGTGCAAGCAGGAGCAGGCTGCGCAGCCGGTGATACGGGTAAGCGGGGTTCGCCTCGTAGTCGCGAGCGAGTTCGTGCAGGCGCCGTTGCACATCGAGGATCGCGGGGCCGCGATTGTCTTGATTGGAGCGTTTGACGCCGCATTCGCGCAGGTTCGGTCGACGCGGGGCAGCCGTCCAAGGTTCGAGCAGATCACGCGGTAGGGCTGGGCGTTTGCTCTGCTTGACGCGACCGCGCAGGTCGATCAACTCATCGATCAAGCCGAGTAGTGCGGTCAGCCAGGCGTCGACCGTGCCCCAGGTGAGGGTCGATCCCTTCGGCCGACGACGCCGTTCGCGGCGAGTCTTCCGTTGCGCCAACATGATGACCGTCTGTTCGAGCCGGACGCGTGTGTGCTCGGGGCCCCACTCGATCAGGCTGGCGACTCCGGCCCACAAGGGTGGCGGGAAGAAGGCCAGCAGCCACTCCACCGGGAAGCAGGCATCAGAAACCTGATCGCGGGCCGACCGCCAATACGCGGCCAGCGTCTCGGCATCAATCCCCAGCCGTTTGAACACGGTCGAAGCAGCGGGCCAGGCGACCCCGTCAAGTTCAGGATGCGGTGCGGGCGTGACCTCGCCGTCGTAGCTGACGTCCACCGCGCAGGCGGCCGCCAGCATGGTCGACATCGCCTTCAGATGGCTGCGGCTCTGAGCGCGGCCCCTGCCCAGGAACCAGGAGAGCAGGCAGGCGACCGCACGGGCCATGTCGAGATCGTCGAGCGGGATGCCGTAGCCGTGCACGGCGTTGAGGTCTGGAAGCTCCTCGCTCGCACGGCGAGGAGCCGGTAGTCGGATCTCGTCCGACTCACTAGCTGTTACTGTCATTTCTGTCTTGTCCATTGTTCTTGTCTTATCGGTTTGTAACTGTTGACCGAACACAATTGTCTCGGTTATTGTAATCTGATCCCTTATTACTTAACTAGTGGCTCATTTAGTGGTGAAGTGAACGCTCTCTTCGCGATTATCGAGCGCGATTTTCGAAGCTTCCCATGCCATGCTTCCGGCAAGGAGGCGATCAGCGTCCCGGCGATGAGGCTGTCACTGGAATGCCGCGCGTAGCGCGTAGCGAGCTGCGGAGCCTCGACTTCCCCCAAAAGCAGCCGTGTGAGTACGCACTCGCGCACCTCGCGGAGCCGGCCGTCGGCGAATAGAGCGCGGATGCTTTCGACCGAAACAAGGGTAGGTCGCACCGCGTACTCCAAGAGGCCGGTGCGAAGCCGATAGCGGATCTGTTGTTCGGACATCGTGAGCAGCCAGGCCGCTTCCCTGACGCTCAGTCCGATCACACGATGGGTATTCATGTCGACTCTTAAGCCGCCGACACGGCACAAATACATGTAGGGCAAAGCGGCGATTCCAGTGCGTGCCGTAGCTGACGATCGTCAGCCCATGCCGCAGCTCACGAGTCGATCAGATGGCCCGCACCGTTCGTTTCCGTTGGCAGCAAGCACACAACGCTCTGCCAAAAGCAAACGGAGAGGCGGTCGGTCGCGCGTCTGCAAAAGCGCCGCGCGACCCAAAACTGGAGGAGTCGTGCTTAGTTCGGGGTCGCGGGTCGCCGTCCGCGCCGCTTGGCGTGTCGGCCGCCCAGCCTCTCGGCTTCTTCGTCGGTCAGGTCAAGCACCCGTACGCCTTTTCGTTGATCGTGAAAGCGGATCGTGACCAGCGCTCCCCTCCCTGGAGGAATCTCGAGTCCCGACTGATCACTGACAAGCACGCTCTTCTTTGCCACTACACCCTCCATCCCATTGCGTAAATAAATTCTAGATGTCAGCAAACACAATAGGAACCTGACATTAATGTCACTGACAAAAACGTCAGCATCTTTCTTCTCCAGAACAAACTACTAAAGAGTAGAATTCGATTAATGCACCGATTGCCCTGCATCGGTTAAGGAGATCCAATCGACAAGACGCTTGAAACGACACAGGTTGCAGCGCCTACCGACGCTTCACAAGACGCCCAGACCTCGTCGTTACCGTCAGCGGTTCCTGCGCTACCCTGGCAGTACAGCTACACGCACGAGATCCGACTCGTAGCGAAGAATTCCGCGCCGGTCACATCGACCGAACTGAATCGCGCTGCCGCACTCGACTGGACGGTCGTTCAGACCCCCGCCTATATCCACACCGGCCCCTCCCCACCGCTGCTCAGCGAAGACGGCCACGTCCTCGATCCGCAGATCAGCGGCAACTTCAAACTCATCGGCACCACGCGCGCCGGACAGCCACCCGTTCCCAGCTTCTACATCAACGTGCGCGACGACACCCAACAAGTGCTCGGCGTCGTGAAGAAGCGCTACCGCATCCTCCAAAACGACAGCGGACCGCAGCTCCTCGATGAACTCGTCGCAGCAGGAGACGCGCTCTACGAAACCGCCGGCAGCTTGCACGGCGGATCACAAGTCTGGTGGCTCCTCAAACTTCCCGAAGAGACAGCCCTCTCAGGCGATCTGCGCGAGCAACTGCAGACCTCCATCCTTCTCTGCAACAGCCACGATGGGTCGATCGCGACCACCATCACCACCATCGTCCTGCGCAAGATCAACCAAACCACCCTTACCTGGCCCCTCCCGAACACGCCGTTCACCAACAGGACGAAGCACTGCAACACCAGCACCACGCGCACACTCGCCGCCCACGAAGCGCTAAACCGAGCCAACAACTACACAAGCGAGCTCCGCACCGCCGCCGAGCAAATGCTCGAGAGGAAGATCAACGACGGCCAGTTCACAGCGTTCCTCAACCAACTCGTTCCAACCCCACGAGCCAAGATCACCAACGACCGCGCTCTCAACCAGCGCGGCATCACCATGGCCGACAACACGAAAGGCCAAATCACACAGATCTACCACCACAACCCCACCCAAACGCACGTCCACGGCACGCTCTGGGGCGCACTTCAAGCCGTCCAGTACTACTCAGACCACCTCGCGACCAACCGAAACACCGACGACGCCTCCGCCGACGAGAACCGCTTCAAGAGACTCACCTCCGGCAAGACCCTGGGAAGCCAAGCCTTCGCACAAGCCCTCGCACTCGTGGAAGGCAAGTGACACGGCCCCACATCGGATCCAAACACCGGTACTCCAGCCAGCGAGAAGCATCAGCCCAGTCACGCTAAGAGGCACAAACGTGATCCATTGAACGCAGGCGCTCCGTGGCGCGCGACGGAGTCACGCTTCTCTCTGTTTTCGTGACCGCATTGCATATGGGAGAGCCGAGCGCCCCCACCGGCAAGGCAGTTCGGGGACCCCGCACCAGAAGAAAGAGTGGGGCTCTTTTCAAATGGCTCGATCCGGGGAGTCCAGGACACTTGCTGGACGCTTTCATGGCCCATGAGCTTTGACGACCTTCCCGGCCCTACTCAACTGTCGTTCGAGGCGTCTGTGACTTCGTGCCACCACTAAACGGTTGTTCTGGCACCTTCTTAGATTGTCCGTTGCCTGAAGGTGACGAGGACAACGCTGTTTCACACGCGATTTGCCACTCAACACTGGGATGCTCTTCTCTGAGGATCTCGAGCCACGCGCGCTCAAGCCGCTAAAGTCACCCTTGAGGCAACTATGTCGTTGTAACTGCTCCTCGGGACGCGCTCGTCACATACCGCGCGTATCTTTCGAAAGCGCCAGTCAGGTAACGAGGTGGGCGAGGTGCCCAATCCTGAAGCCGCGCGTTCATTTCGTCGTCGCTGATGTCGAGTTCGATGGCTTGCTTCTCCACGTCGATAATCACGGTGTCACCATCCCTGACAGCCGCAAGCGGTCCTCCCCGATATGCCTCAGGCGATACATGGCCCACCATGAATCCGTGCGTAGCACCCGAGAAGCGGCCATCTGTGACAAGCGCGACGGATTCACCGAGCCCTTCCCCAATTATCGCGCCGGTTACTTGCAGCATCTCAGGCATTCCGGGGCCGCCAGCTGGACCTTCGTTTCTGATGACCACAACATCACCCGGATGGACGCTTTTTCCCAACACGGCATCGACACACGACCGTTCATCATCGAACACGCGAGCAGGGCCGGCATGTCTTGTTCGAGACAGCGTGAGTTTCACGACGCACCCTTCAGGAGCTAGGTTTCCATAAAGGACCCGGAGGGCGCTATGCGGCTTAAGGGGCGTCTCTATTGGCAGCACCACGTCTTGGCCGGGACGTTCAGCGGAGGCGGCACCTATCTCGCCCAGGGTCTGACCCGTGACGGTCGGCGAATCGCGATGGACCAGGTTCCTCTTTGCCAATTCACGGGCTACGAGGGCTAGACCGCCCGCCCGGTACATGTCGTTGGCGTGGTACCGGCCTGAAGGCTTCATGTCTGCGAGCACCGGCGTTCGCTGGGCAATCCGATCGAAGTCCCTAATCGTGAAGTCAACTTGGAACTCATGTGCAATCGCAACTAGATGCAGGACTGCGTTGCTTGATCCCCCGGTCGCTACCACAGCCGCAGCCGCGTTCTCAAGTGCCTTCTTCGTAACGATCTGACGAGGCGTGAACCAATCTCGAACAAGGTGCATGATAAGTTTGCCGGTTTCAAACGCCGCGTGCGACTTTTTGGCCGACAGAGCAGGAATGCCGTTCGCTCCTGCTGGACTTAGACCGAGAAATTCAAGGACGGCAGACATTGTGTTTGCAGTGAATTGACCGCCGCATGCTCCGGCTCCCGGACAAGCAACCGACTCAAGTTCGTGCAGCTCAGCTGCAGAGATGCGCCCGGTCGCGTATGCGCCTATTGCCTCATAAACATCACCGACGCTTACGTCACGGCCTTCAAAACGGCCAGGCGCGATCGATCCACTGTACAAAATCACTGCGGGGATATCGAGCCGCCCGACCGCCATAGCGGCCGCCGGGTTCGTCTTGTCACACCCAACGATGCAAACAAGCCCGTCGAAAAGGTGCCCCCGCGCGGCAACTTCAATCGAGTCCGCGATCACCTCGCGCGAAATGAGCGATGCACGCATTGCCTCCGTCCCCATGGAAACCCCGTCCGAGACCGCTATCGTGTTGAACCCAAGTGGAGTACCGCCGGCCTCCCGGACGCCCCGCTTCACGTGTTCCGCGAGGTCGCGGTGGTTCAGGTTGCACGGCATGGTCTCAATCCACGAAGTCGCCACTCCTATCAGTGGCCGAGCGAGATCCGCGTCGGACAGACCAGCCCCCTTGAGCATCGCTCGCGCTCCTGCTCGTGTCGGCCCATCCGTGATGACATGACTACGTCTTTTCACCGAATCGGGTTCGCCTCCGTAGCGATCGTCGCTCATCCGCGGAAGACGACCCGTTCATCGGGGGAGATGGGCTGCGTAGCTAGGGCAACTGCGATGTCAATGATCACGTCTTGTTAACCCCGATGTAGCGACGCCTACCGGATCCACAACCGCACGCGCACCCAGCTCGACCACGAACAATCCCACAAGCTGACGATGGCCTGACAATCGCTCGCGAAGCCGAGCTCGAGTTGGATCGCGCCACTTCAAACGAGCGCAACAGCTTCAATCTCCACGAGATAGCCCTTGGGTAAGCCGGCAGCGACGGTAGCACGGGCAGGTGGCACTCCCTCGATCCGATCGCGGTACACGCTATTCATCGCATCGAAGTTCGCCAGCGTGGTCAGAAAGACCGTCGTCTTTACGATCTGCGAGATGTCGCTCCCGGCGGCCTCGAGAATCTCGGCAACATTCGCGAGGGCCTGAGCAGTTTGCTCCTCGACAGAGTCGCTGACGGGGCCCTCTCCTCCCGGACGCAACCCAAGCTGGCCAGAGACAAAAATGAAACCGTTGGCTCGGATGCCTTGGGAATAAGGCGCGCCGTGCAGTGGGGCGGGTGCAAGACTGGTGGATACCTGATCCTTGGATTCCAATTCTTCCTCCTTCAACTCGGGGGTAAGTGATCTGCAACTTTGTCGCCGCGACCCAGTAAGAAATCAAGGAGGATACCCCCGAAATGCTTCGGCTGATCAACCATGGGATAATGAGTGCAACCGGGAACCACGACTACCGTGCAGCTTGGAATCACTGAGCTGTAATGCTGGGCAATCTCGGTAAATGCTCGATCGCGCTCGCCGACGACAACTAACACTGGGACGGTGATTTCCGACAGACGAGCCGTAAGTGATGGCATATCGAGAATCGCGGTAAGTGAAGTCTCGAGAGCACGTGGTCGATTCCGATTAAACCGCTCAAAGAACCAAGCGGAATAAGCCGCGTCCTTGTCAATCCGTTCCGGCAACTCGTTGGCATCACGGAACGCGAGACGAAAACCGTCGAGGCCGAAGTTACGAACCGCCCGAAGCACCTGTGCGAGTTCGTCGCGATACCAACCGGTGGGTGCCTCCGATTGTGCCCCGACTAACACCAGACCCGCAATTCTCCGGGGATGGGCGAGAGCGAAATGAAATAGGACTCGCCCCCCCATGGAATGACCCACTAGCCAGACCCGCTCCAACGAAAGATCGTCTACAAGCATTTCCAGGTCATCTGATAGATCCGCGATCGACCATGGAATTGGTTGGTCGCTTGAACCACCGTGCCCTCGGTGATCAAAGGCGACCGTCGTCCACTTACGCTCGCCGAGTGCTTCGATGGTCTCAGTCCACAGCTCCTTGAATCCTGCGAGGCCATGCATGAAGATGACGGGCTCGCCACTCCCGCGAACATCAGTTGCGATCATCGCCCCGGAGCGGAGCCTGCGAATGGATACCTCCGTGCACCGACGTCGTGAAGTATTCATTGCTCGGGCTTCCGCGGTCGGATGTTCGTCGCAGACAAGGGCGTTGCCCCCCGCGCGGTGATCACGAAAGCACTTTCAATTCTTCCCGCCCCAACCTCGGCGTCCAACAAGATCGGTTCGAGGTTGATGACCATGCCTTCTTCGAGTACCGCGTGGTTCTTGAGGCTCAACATCCCTGGCGGATCCGGATTTTCTAGTCCGATCCCGTGACCCATGAATAAGAGCTGCGGGTCATAGGGAGACAGGTACATGTTTTCATCGCCATAGCCGTTCGCCCGCACGACCCTCAAACCGGTTCGCGCGATGTCCGCGCACTCGACTCCAGGCTTCAGCGCAGCAGCACACTCGCTGTACGCCGATGCCACCGTTTCAACCAACCGGTCGGCAAGCGGTGACCCGGTGCCAACGACGATGACTCTCGAGAAGTCGGCCTTGTATCCGTCCACCATCGGACCGCAGTCGAGTTGGACGATGTCCCCATCTTTCAGCATGCGCTCAGTCGGAAGAAAGCACGAAACCAGTGTGCGACGTCCCGCTGCCAGATTCGTCCAGTACGCGAGTTGCTCCGTGCCCGCACACATCATCGCGGCGTCCACCGCAGCGCAGACCTCACGCTCGGTAACGCCTGGCCCAACAGCCTCGAAGAAGGCCCGACCGGCGGCGTCGGCAATGGTTCCTGCGAAGCGAAGGAGCGCAACTTCGCCCGTGGTCTTGATCATTCGCAGCTCCCGCAGAAGGCCCGTTCCATCGCTGAAAGTGAGCCGCGGAGCTCGGGTCGTCAATTCACGAAAGAGTGGCGTCGGAAACGAGTGCCAGCCCGCAACGGCTACGCGACGAGCCTGAGTCGGCAACCGCTCGAGGATCGGGTCCGCCCAATCGATCCCCATCCACGGAGGCAGAACCGACGAATCTGCCACCCCCGAGGCATCCTGCCTCGGCCTAGGTAACACGATGTCGTTGATCCAAAGCTTCGGCGCGAATTCGGGCCACGCGAAGTTCCATGGGCTGTTTGTAATGAGCGATACCTCTGACGTCGCATCCTGTAGAACCACCGCCACAGCCCATTGCTCCGGGATCAACCAGGGCTCAAATCCTGTCAGGTATCGAACGTCACCATGTTCTGCTCGACTCGCGAACGCGATTAGCGCGTCGACGTCTTTTTCGCGAAGCTTCGCACGAAGGCGAGTCGTGCGACCGGCAAACTCATCAGGCGTGATCCTCAACATTTCGGCCGCATTCACGGAGGGCGAAGAGGCCACCCCGGTTTCGGTTCTCATCCGGGCAGCAACCCACAGACACTCGCCGCCGCGCAAATCTGCGCCGCTGCTTCATCGAGTTCCCCACTCGTGCGCTCCGAACTCATCATGATCCGGATACACGCATGCTCGTCATGAACTCGCGGTGGTAGGACGGATCTAACAATCACACGCTGGCGCTTCAGTTCACTCACTGCTGCGCTAACATCTTGGGGTTTCTTAGCGAAGATAGCGATGATCCCTGCCTCGCCCGAGCCGATCGTAAGGCCGGCAGCCACGAGCAATTGCCTGAGGTAAGCGGTGTTCTCCCGGAGTCGCTGAATTCGCTCGGTCTGCGCTTGTAACTTTCTGAGAGATGCCAACGCCGCAGCAAGCGTCGCATGCGGTGTAATGGTTGAATACAGGATTGCATGTCCCTTCCGAAGTACGAGCGACCTGACATCGTCTGCGGCCGCGATGAATCCGCCCGCGGCACCTAGCGCTTTCGACAAGGTTCCCGTCTTGATAAGTCCGGTCATGCTAAGTCCGAAGTGTTCGGTTGTTCCGCGTCCTGTTGCGCCGAGTACCCCGGTCGCGTGGGCGTCGTCAACGATCAAGGTCGCGTCATACCGATGAGCAAGATTCACGATATCGGGAAGTGGTGCAACTTCTCCGTCGGTCCCAAAGACACCGTCGGTGGCGATCACGGCGCGCTGCGTCTGGGTGGTGGTATCTCGAAAACGTCGCAGAATTTGGTCAAGATGGTCGAGATCAAGATGCCGAAACGGGACGCAGTTTGCACATGCGAGCCTGCCTCCGTCAACGATTGATGGGTGCGCATAAGCGTCATAGGTGAATAGTTCGTTCAATCCCACAACGCACGGTACGAGACTCGTATTTGCCATGTATCCAGACTGCGTGACGATTGCACCCGGCGCTTCTTCGAATGACGCGATCGCACGCTCTAGCTGATCGATGAATTGATCGTCCTCCACCGTGCGCCTGATAGTGCGACCGCCGACCCCCTGTTCCGCGATCGCCCGAATCGCGGCCTCCCGAACATCCCGATCGCGGCTAAGACCGAGATAGTCATTCGTGGACAAGTCAATTACCCGTGGCGCCGCGTGCTCGACACTTGTGTTACCTGAAACAGGCTTCGTGATCTTCATCCGTTCGCCCGAGCTCGTTACCGCCGACCAGCGACGAAAGAGCGCCCCTTTTCTGATCGAGAGCGCGCATGCGCCGCACGCCCGCCGGCATCCACGACATGACAGCCCGTAGTATCGCTGGCCTACAGGCGTAGGTCAAGGCCCCGTTGGCTGACTGTTCCAGTCAACGCTTGAAGAAGTGATCACAAAGGTTCGGCGGCCGATGCAAGCCGCCTAAAGGCCGACGTCTAGGGGCCAAGTCAGGCTCGCAGCTTCTAGAGATCGATCGGCCTGGCAGCCTGCCAAGACTTTTCCAGGGCTCGGCTCTGCTCCCGTGCATGAACGTCCTAATTGGACGCCGCGCTTATGCGGCTCCGCCACTGGCCAGCAAGAGATCCGCTGCCACGTTGGACGACGAAGGTCGTCTCTTGCTTCCGTTACGCAGCCGCTCTTCTTAGCGGCAGATCCCGTACGCTTGCATCCCGCGCGCACTCGCCGCCGCGTGCACTGAGTCTCGGTTGCGAGCTACTCCACTCACGCGGCCCAATGCCCAGTCTCCGACAACCTCGACCTTGTGACCACGTCGATGAAGATCGGCGATGGTGTCGTTGCCGAACCTCGATTCAACAGTCAGGGAGCCAAGGACCGCGTCTCGCGGCCAGAAGGATGCAATTAGATGGTCGGTGTGCCACTCCGGCGCATCAATCGCTGCCTGCAGGTCGAGACCGCGATCGATGTAACGCACAAGGACATGCAAGGCCCACTGCTCCTGCTGATCGCCTCCTGGCGTCCCGTAGGCGAGCCACGGCTTGCCATCTCGCAGCACCAGTCCGGGCGAAAGTGTCGTCCGGGGTCGTACACCGGGCGCAAGCGACGATGGCAACCCTTCTTCCAGCCAGAGCATCTGAGCGCGCGTCCCGAGAGACCAACCCAGCGCGGGAATCGTGGGCGAACTCTGCAGCCAACCGCCACTTGGGGTCGCCGAGACAAGATTGCCCCAGCGGTCTGCGACGTCGAGGTGGACTGTGTCACCCCGCGTTGGCTCGCCATCGCCAAGGCCCGACTCCAATGCCGTTCGAAAAGTTGGCAACTCCCCGAGGCCGGGTAGCAGTTCGACACTCGCCTCGTTTCCGATTAACGCCCGGCGTTCGTCGGCATACGCGCGAGAGAGGAGCTTATCGAGCGGAACATCCGCGGTGTCGCCGTAGCAGGAATCGCGATCCGCGATGGCAAGCTTCGCGCACTCCGTGAGAACGTGGACTAGTTCAGCTTCCCCCAACTCGGCGACGTCGAATCCCTCGAGAAGTCGCAGTTGCTGCAGCGCGCATGGCCCTTGACCCCAGGGGCCCGTCTTACAAACAGTGAGACCACGATAGTCGACGCTGGCCGGCTCCTCGAGAGACGGACGCCATCGCACAAGGTCTTCGCCTGTGAGTAGCCCTCCCTCGGCAGCCGAGAAGGACGCAATCTGCTCCGCGACGAAACCGGCATAGAACGTTTCGTATGCCCGCTCAATCTCGGCCTCGCGTGAGCCGCCGCGGGACTGGTCGAGGATGCGCTGATACGTCGCCGCGAGGCCGCGGTTCCGGAAAGTCGACCCCGCTCGCGGCGCCGGCAGATACAGCTGCGCCGTCTCTGGCCATCTGCGCAATAGACGTTCAGCACGCCGGATCGTCGCCGCCATTCCGGGCACGACGGGATAACCGTGCTCCGCGTAGCCGATAGCGAAAGCGAGGACGTCCGAGAGCCGCCACGTACCGAACTCGGAAAGTAGGCGAAGCCATCCGCCAAATGCACCCGGTACCACCGCCGCAAGAAGGCCGGTTCCTGGAATGAGGTCGCAGCCCAATTCGCGGAAACGCGGGATTGTAGCCTGCTCTGGGGTCACACCCTGAGCGCACAACACTAGAGGCTTGTTGCGTGCGGCTGACCAAAACACAACCGGGAGATCCCCGCCCGGCCCATTCATATGCGGCTCTACCACCTGCAACACGAACCCGGCTGCAGTCGCCGCGTCAAAGGCGTTACCTCCGCGCTCAAGTACCGCCATTCCTGCAGCCGAGGCGAGCCAATGAGTCGAAGCGACGGCGCCGAAATTACCAAGGAGTTCAGGACGCGTCGTGAACAGTTAGTCCCCTATCCGAGCGTGTTCGCCCATACGCAGCTTCCGACAATGAACTGGCGTGCGCCAAGCTTCGCCGTCCTCAATCGCCGGTCAGTACCCAGCAGTTACGTCTATGACTCCGATGAGCGGTGCGTTGTGTGAGAATCGACGAACATTTTCGCGAACGCGCTGTCCCAGCGAGTGCCGTAGGGCATAGCTTGGATTAGCACTATGTGATGTGATGATGCAATTGTGCATATGCCAGAGTCGATGCCCTGCAGGCAAAGGCTCCGGATCGGTTACGTCTAATCCAGCGCCGAACAGAACGTCCGCATCGAGCGCGTCGACAAGATCGTCAGTCACGATGTGTTTCCCTCTCGCGACATTGACGAGGATCGCCGAATCGCGCATGAGTGCAAACTCTCTTTGGCTTATCACACCGACAGTGTCTTCTGTGAGGGCCAACGTCAGAAAGATCAGATCAGCTTCCGGAATCGCTCGGTGCAGCTCGCTGCTTTGAAGCGTCTCATCGGCCCCGGGCATGGGGGCGGACGTTCGTCTTACAGCGATGAGCCGTGGTTCGAAGGGTCTGAGCAACTCTGCGAGGGCTTGGGCGACTCCTCCCCCTCCCACAAGTAAGACTTGGCTCTGAAAGAGGCTCGCACGCTCCCGCGGGATCCAACTCGTTGCTACCACATCCTCGGGCAGGCCGCGTGCGATCGCGAGCGCGAGCGCCAACGCATGCTCCGCGATTGCCCGCGAGTACGCACCCTTTGCGGATGTCCAAATGCGCTTCGTGTCGAAGACCGACGTAAAGTCGTCGGTACCGGCAGCTTGAAGTTGAACCCACTGGATCTGGGGGTGCTCCGTCAGAAGGCGGCGTAGTGCATTTGGCTCCCCTCCAAGCCATACAAGAGCCTCGGCCTGCTCGAGCTCAGTGAGCTGCCCCCCAGCCTCCCGAATGGCTAGTCCGAGCCAATCGGGACAGCGCCCAGGCTCAACCGCGACGGGCACCGGCTTCCGCGTGCCTTCGCCACGGTCTATCTGGTTACCGAACTCCAGACTCACTGGGAGCTTGCCCAACCGCCGGGTTGGACGACTCCTGATTTATGCGAGGTGGCAGGCAACAAGATGCTGGTCAGAAATCTTGGGCCGAAGGGCAGGCGTCTCGACCGAACAGAGCGGGAACTGGGCAATGGGACAGCGTGTGTGGAATGGGCATCCCGTCGGTGGATGCACAGGACTTGGAAGTTCTCCGACCAGGACTATTCGTTCGCGGCTGCGTTCGACGCGTGGATCTGGAACCGGAGCCGCTGATAACAAGGCCTTCGTGTAGGGGTGGGCAGCGCCCTCCATAACCATCGCCGTAGGTCCGGCTTCCACAACACTACCCAGGTAGAGAACAATCACTCGCGTGGCAACATGCCGAACAACCGCAAGATCGTGGGAGATGAAGAGCATTCCAATCGCTTTGTCTTCGTGAAGATCGAGAAGAAGGTTCGTTACCTGCGCGCGAACGGAGACGTCCAACGCCGCGACAGGCTCATCAGCGACGATCACATCGGGGCGTACGGAGAGCGCGCGAGCGATTGCGACTCTTTGTTGCTGACCGCCGCTCAGCTCGGCGGGCCAACGGTTGGCGAGTGACTTCGGAAGTCCAACGCTCGCGAGAAGGTCTTCTATCACTCGATCGACCGACTTGCGCGTCGCAAGCTGATGCACGATCAAAGGTGTTCGCAGAATCGCCTTGACAGAATGCTTCGGGTTCAGCGATCCGAAAGGATCCTGAAAGATCATCTGAACACGTCGACGATTTCGATGCGCTACTCGAGTTCGGAGATCTTCCCCGAACCAGCGAACAACGCCGGATGTGGCTCGGTCGAGACCAACTGCCAATCTTCCTATCGTGGTCTTGCCGCTTCCACTCTCCCCAACCAAAGCAACGATTTCACTCGTCTTGACGTCGAGGCTGACGCTATTAACGGCCACCAACTCATGGCGCTCCCCGAAAGCTCCGCCGATCTGGAAGCGCCTTGTTACTTCTCTCAGCTCAATCGCTGATTGCGCTACCCCGCTCACCCCACTTGACTCTCGAAAGTCACATCTGACCATCGCAAGCATGCACTCAGGTGAGATTCGCTTCCCGCGGTCACTAGCGGCGGTTGTTCTCCGAGACACTCTGATCTTGTTAGACGGCATCGCGAGGCGAATATGCATCCCCCTGCCTTCCGATCGACCTGAGCGATCTCAGGCTCAGGCGATCCTAGGCGCTTACTGCGGGGTCGGTCCAATCGCGGCACTGCGCCCAAAAGCGCAGCTGTGTACGGATGCGCAGGTCGCTCGTATACGTCGTAGACCGACCCCTGCTCAACTATCCGCCCTGCGTACATAACCGCCACCCGATCCGCAATCCCGGCTACGACACCCATGTCGTGGGTGATCCACACCATCGTCATCTTTCGCCTTGCCTTCAGCTCCCGCATAAGGTCAATGACCTGCGCCTGGATCGTCACATCCAGAGCGGTCGTGGGCTCGTCGGCGATGAGGAGTCTCGGATTGCACGAGATCGCCATCGCAATCAACGCGCGTTGGTTCATCCCCCCGCTCAACTGATGTGGATACTGACCTAGCCGTCGGGACGGCTCAGTAACACCAACCGAGTCAAGGCCGGTGAGCACGCGAAGCCTCGCGTCGGCTCGATTCAGTCGCAAGTGCTGGCGAATCGGTTCACGCAACTGCGTGCCAATTGTTAGGACCGGATTGAATGACGTCATCGGGTTTTGGAACACAACGCCGATATCGCGGCCACGCATTCGCCGTCGTTCTCGAGTGGAACACTTGACGATCTCGCGGCCGAAGAACTGAATGCTGCCCCCGCTGATTCTGCCGTTCGGCGGCAGAAGACCCGCGATGGCTAATGCCGTCGCTGTCTTTCCACTTCCAGACTCTCCAACGATCGCCAGGGCCTCGCCCTCCGCCACATCGAAACTCGCGTCTCCCACGGCTTCCACTACGCCATGGCGGGTGTGATATTCAACCGAAAGCGACCCCACGGCCAGCGCCACACGGGAAGCCATCGCTTGCGACGTTGCGGCCTCCATCTAGCTACTTGACCCGTACGTCTGCGACGAGCCTTGGATTGAACGCGTCCTGGACTGCGTCGCCAACCACTGCGATCGCCAGAGCGACCAGCCCCAAGGCGATACTCGGAAAGAGCGTCAAATATCCGTATCCGAACAAGTAGTCCTTTCCATCTGAAATGAGACTTCCCCAATCCGACTGAGGCGGTTGAACTCCAAGGCCGAGAAAGCTCAGTCCCGCTGTTCCTACCATCATGATTGCAACATCGATTGTTACGAGCGCAAGCCCGAGCGGGAGTACATTCGGGAAGATCTCACGGAAGAGAAGGCGGGCCGGCCCAAAGCCAAGAGCGCGAGCAGCGTCCAGAAACGGTCGGCTACGCCAACTAAGTACCTCTCCTCTAATCACACGAACTCGCGCTGGCGCGATTGAGACAACGAGCGCCAACATTGCGTTCCTCAGTGACGGTCCGAGAGCGGCAACGAGGATAATCGCCAACAACATGAACGGGAATGACAGCAGGACATTCATTACTGCCATTA
>Ga0070731_10000604_pt1 | contig 45257 bp, 38 predicted proteins | sample Coa_R1_2_FD_66448 | JGI IMG/M metagenome (GOLD analysis project Ga0070731, IMG submission 66448) | Surface soil microbial communities from Centralia Pennsylvania, which are recovering from an underground coalmine fire - Coalmine... | ecosystem: Environmental > Terrestrial > Soil > Unclassified ...
TAGAACGTGCGCCCCTTGCCGGCAGGCTCGATCCAGTCCCCATTGACGTTCGAGGTGGGCATCCGGCCGCCTGCCTTGAAGCCGCCGGCGCGGTACTGCTCCACAGCCCAATCGACGCTGTGGACGCCCTCGTAGTCGTCCGTAGCGCCATCCCATCGCGTGATCCGTCCTTGCAGCTCATCCCGAAGGAACCGGATGAGCGCCTCCCAGTCCGGAATGAGCGCGCAGCCGTCGTTGCCGATCGACACCAACGCCTTGCCCCGCTGCCCGCCAATGGCGTACAGGGTTCTGCCATGCTCGAACTCGAACGAGCGGTTCCAGCCGTGCAGGCCTCGCCCTGGCCGCTCGGTCATCACCCCGAACCGCGCCTGCGTGAGTTTGGAGAAGGCCTCGAGGAAAGCGCCGGGACTACCGCTGCCGACCGGATAAGTGACGTTCAGCCAATCGGTGAACGCGGCGCGAGGATTCCCGTCCATGCGGGCGGAAGGACCACCCGATTCCAATCCTTCCCCCCGTATTACCGAACGGGGGGAGGTAGCGGGCGCCGGGCCGTCCGGCCGCTGCGCGGGCCGCCCGGCCTCGGCGCTCGCGACTTCACCGCGCCGGAAATCCGGCGAATTCTGATCCGATTGTCCTGCACCAACGCGCTTCGACATGGCGACCTCACTAAAAGTGATCGTGAAGTCGCAAGACGGCGCGTATGCACCGGATCACATTTGCCTGTGGCGAGAGCCCCTACGCGGCTATCTCCCTCGACACGCCCTGGCTGCAGCTCTCCCTCTATGCGGGACTGCTATTCGGGCCTGAATAACGCCTTGCGATTGCCTGTATTTTTATACAGTGATACAAAGAACGCCATTGTGGGAGTTGTCGAGTACGCTATCCTGCTGAAAGGCAAGAAAAATCAGCTCGAATTGCACCGAGGCATTGTCTCAGTTGTATGACTCGTTCGGATTGGCAAATAGAAATGGATTTACGCGGTGCCCATAACACTCCAAGAAATTAGCAGCCGAGCCTTAGCGTTCTCGCGCGAGTGGAAACACGCCGAGTCCGAGGACGCCGACGCGAAATCCTTTTTGGACGCGTTTTTCGAGGTGTTCGGCGTTTCGCGCCGCCGCGTCGCCACCTTCGAGAAGCGAGTCAAGAAGATCGCCGGCAAGGACGGCTACATCGACCTGCTCTGGAAGGGGACGCTGCTCGTCGAGCACAAATCGCGTGGCAAGGATCTCGACCGCGCCTACAAGCAGGCCACCGACTATTTCCCCGGCTTGAAGGAAGAGGAACTGCCGCGCTACGTGCTGGTTTCCGATTTCGCGCGCTTCCGCCTCTACGACCTGGACGAAGGCAAGCAGCACGACTTCCAGCTCAAGGAGCTGCACAAGAAAATCCATCTGTTCGGCTTCATCGCTGGCTACCGCAAGCACGTCGTCCGGGAGCAGGACCCCATCAATGTGCGCGCGGTCCAGCAGATGGGCTACCTCCACGATGCGTTGAAGCGTGACGGCTACGCCGGCCATCCGCTTGAGCATTTCCTCGTGCGTCTGATGTTCTGCCTGTTCGCGGACGACACAGGCATTTTCCAACCCAAGGGCAGCTTCCGTGACCTGATCGAATTCTGGACCTCGCAAGACGGCGCGAACGTCGGCGCTGTGTTTGACCAGCTTTTCGACACCGTAAATCGCCCGGTAGAGGCGCGGCAGAAGTCCCTGCCAGAGCACTTCACGATATTCCCCTACGTCAACGGCAAGCTGTTCGAGGAGCGCATTGCGCCGCCGCAGTTCAACAGCGCCATGCGCAAGATGCTGCTCGATTTGTGCGCCCTGTCTTGGGGCTCGATCTCACCCGCGATCTTCGGCGCGATGTTCCAGAAGGTCATCGACCTGGACGAGAGCGACCGCCGCCGCCAGCTCGGCGCGCACTACACCAGCGAAGCGAACATCCTGAAGCTCATAGGCCCACTGTTCCTGGACGAGCTGCGGGCCGAGTTCGAGCGCGTCAAGGGCAACAAGGACAAACTGTTCGAGTTCTGGAAAAAGCTCTCGAACCTCCATTTCCTCGACCCGGCCTGCGGCTGCGGAAATTTTCTCGTAATCACCTACCGCGAACTGCGCCGCCTCGAAATGGACGTGCTGCGGGCCGCTGAGAGATTCGGCCACCGCATCGGCTCGGTGTTCCAGTCGCTCAAGATCGACGTGGACCAGGTCTACGGCATCGAGATCGAGGAATTTCCCGCCCAGGTCGCGCAAGTGGCGATGTGGCTGGTTGATCACCAGATGAACATCGAGGCGAGCGAAATATTCGGAGAGCCCATCCTGCGTATCCCGCTCCAAAAGAGCGCCAACATCCGCAACGGTAACGCGCTCCGCATCGACTGGGCCGAGTTTGTCCCGCCCTCACGACTCGACTACATCCTCGGTAATCCGCCATTCGTCGGCGCGAAGATGATGACAGCCGCGCAACGTGAAGACATCGAAACGGTATGCGCCGGCATGCAAAACACGGGCCTGCTCGATTTTGTCTGTGGCTGGTATATCAAGGCCGCTCAGTACCTCACTTCGGGCGACGAGACCGGAGGAGTCGTCGCAAAGGCCACCAAGGGCCGCAAAAAGCACAAGGATGTCCAGTTCGGCAAAGGCGCGGCCGTAGTCAACGACCTGTTCGTCGACATGGCCGACGTTGACTCACGGCATCGCCGCGCCATCAAGTGCGCGTTCGTTTCGACGAACAGCATCACCCAAGGCGAGCAGGTCGGCATTCTGTGGTCCTGGATGTACTCACGAGGCATTCATATTCACTTCGCGCACCGCACCTTCCAATGGACGAACGAGGCACCGGGCAAGGCGGCAGTGCATTGCGTCATCGTGGGGTTTGCAGGTTTCGACGCGGACAGGAAGCGGCTCTTCGAGTACGCCGATATAAAAGGCGCGCCGCACGAGGTTGCCGTCAAGAACATCAACCCCTACCTTGTCGATGCCCCCGACGTGGTCCTTTCGAGGCGCGGGCATCCGCTGAGTGAGGACGTGCCCGAAATCGGGATTGGCAACAAGCCGATTGATGGCGGTCAATACCTATTTACTCTGGAGCAGAAGACTGAATTTCTCGCTAAAGAGCCTGGTGCGGCGAAGTTTTTCCGGCGTTGGATTGGTTCGGATGAATTCCTTAACGGCTGGGAGCGGTGGTGTCTGTGGCTTGGCGAGGCCAAGCCGGACGAATTGCGCAAACTGCCCAAAGTTGTCGAGCGTATCGAGGCAGTCAGAAAGCTGCGGCTCGAATCGAAGAGCGCACCCACGCGCAAGCTTGCGGCGACGCCCACCCGCTTTCATGTGGAAAACATTCCGGACTCTCCTTTCCTTGTAATTCCCGAGGTGTCATCGGAGCGCCGTCATTTCATCCCAATGGGCTACATGCAGCCGGATACTCTGTGCAGCAATCTGGTGAAAATCGCACGGAATTCCTCACTCTTCCATTTCGGCGTGCTCAGCTCAACCATGCACATGGCCTGGGTGCGCTATACGTGTGGCCGCCTGAAGAGCGACTATCGTTACTCAAAAGACATTGTCTATAACAATTTCCCTTGGCCTGAGAAGCCATCGGAAGCGCAGATCAAGTCCATCGAAACGGCGGTTCAAGAAGTCTTGGATGTGCGCTCGCACTTCCCGGACACAACGCTTGCCACGCTATACGATCCGGACCTGACGCCGCCTGAATTAGTGAAGGCGCACGAGAGACTGGATCGAGCCGTAGATGCGGCTTATGTGCCCGATGGCGGCGAGCGGAAATGGGAAAGCGATGCGAAGCGCGTAGCGTTTCTGTTCGTGCGTTACCGCGAGTTGACCGGCTTCTTACCCGAGGACAGAGCCGCCGCGAAGCCGAAAACAGAGCGCAGCAAGGCGAGCAAGGCTCGGTAGCGCAGAGGCTAGCCCTTGCTTAAGTACCCGGCATTCTAAAACCTGCGCTTATCCACCCTTCAATAACCATAGAGCTAACTGGCCCGAAGGCGAAGCTTTGCGCCCCATCTGTAGCCCTCGCTAAGAGAGCAAAGGAGGCGCTTGGCACGCGGCCATTTTTCCAGCCAAGCTCGCGCTCGGCATTCGTCAATTGACGACTTAAAGTAACTACCACGTGTTCTCTCGGTTCAACTCTAAAATCCTTTTGCCTTAGCGGAATATCTTCAAGTGACGGCAAGCCGGACACCTGAAGAGACAGATTCACTTCAGATAGCAGAATTGGACGCGAAAGATAGTTGACTACATAGAAGCGAACTTCAACGGTTGGTATCTGCGCCGAAGCGTCAACGCGGAAATGTAACGGCAACAGCGCAAAGTCAGACTCTGGCATGTACTGAACCTTGGGGAATTGACGTGGGGGCAGCAGGCTCTTAGCTTCGTCAAGCTTGATAGATGCGACCTGTCTTCCATTGCGCCAGACGTACAACGTGGCAGCGCCCAGTAGAAATAAGAGCGGAGCCAATCGCCAAATGTCTGTGTCCATGAAATGCGGCATGTAGCCCGCCAGCGTTGGCGTGAACTTCAATCCAACGTCCAGCGCTGGTAGGCCTGCACCCAAAAGAATGAGTAGCCACATGACCTGGCCGCCAAGGTCCAAATGAATAAGCCGCGTCAGGAGCACTTTCATTGCGCCGATATGTTAGCGAAAAAATCCCGAGGAAGACTCCGAGGCGTTCTAGGTACAGGTACCGGCTGATGTCGTTACTTCAAAACACCATAGACCTTTGCGCGGCGTCGGAAGGCTTCTTCAGCGCCCTCTAAGATGTTGCAGGCCGCGTCCCTCACGTTCTGCTCATCAATTGAGCCGCGCGCTACTACCGATCCCTTCTCGCTTGTGCTTTTAAGGGCGACGATCTGTTCTGCGTCGCCAAGGACTGCAATGTTTGCGACGTGCGTGACAACGATGATTTGCCGCCTCTCCTTTGCTTTCCTTAGCACTGGGACGATGCCTTTATAGATAAATTCGCCATCGAGGTTGTCTTCGGGTTGATCAATTATTAGGGGCGTGCTGTTGTCGGAGGACAGCATTAGCGCTAGAAGTACGGATTGCTGCTGACCTAGTGATAGCTTTGAGAAATCTCTTGGTATGTAGCGCACCCCAGAACTGTCGATGATTTTCTTTGACACGGTGAGTTTCGGGAGGTCGGACACTGCACACCGCTCTAGTGCGTATCGGTTGGCGAGTTCTGAGAACTTTATGATGATTTCGTTGGCATCGGCGCCCGAGAATACTCGTTCGCCTGCGTCCGACTGAACCGAGGTAAGCGCTCCAATATTCTTCACGTCTATAGCCTTTATTAAGTCGGCCAATCCAAGACGCGAGAGGAGCAAGGATGCGCGAGGGACTTTCGCCGTTTTCCATCCCATGACTTGGGACACTAGGTCGGCAGCTTCCGGCGAGAAGCCGCTTTCTGTGAACTTAAGTGACACGTGCAGGTCAGCTAATCCGGTTCCCAGGCGCGCGGAAATCTGTGCGGCATAACCCACCCGGACTGCCGCAACTCTTCCGCGAGCTGCCCACCTGTCTTCCAGTGTTTTCCGTCTTAGCTTCTCTTGTTCTATCCGCTTTTGTTGAGCGGCCTTAATTCGGTTTAGCTGTGTACCGAGTTTGGCTTCGTTATTCACTAAGCCCTGAATGAAGGTGGAATTGAGTTGTATGCCTTTCTGTTCTAGCTCTTTCCGCTTCTGTTCGACTTGCTGGAGAGAATTATTCTCCTTCGCCATCCACTCCTTCAATCTCTGTTCGACCTCTAACTTGAATTTGTCGAAACTAGTCCCGGCAGTGCCTTGGGCAGCACTCGCGCTGGCCTCGAAAAGCTCGGCGCTTTTCACAATGTGCTTAAACTCGACGCCACCGACCACAAGTTTGGCCGGGTCAGCCAGCGCTGTAAAAGCGGCAATCGTGTCCTTGGGGGAGAACGCAGAAAGATTTGTCCTGATTTCCGCGAGGCTTTCGACAATCTCTTTGCGAACCTCTTGCTCCTCCGCGATGTTTCTTTGCAGCGCAATAAGGTCCTTGGCGTGTGCTTGTTCGGACGCCGCCAATTGGGATTTTACGAAGGCGAGAGACTTCTCAAGTTCTGGTTTGGTTGCGGCAAGTTTGTTCGCGGCCTCAAGCTCTCTGTGAATCTCGGACAAAGCCGCAATTGCGTCCTGCTCCTCACTGCGGAATTGCCTAGTGTCTATGAACCGATCCAGGTAACCGATTAGCGCGGCGGGGTTTTTTTGGGCCTCCTTACATATTTCGGTAGTTTCAGCCTGCCCATACGACTCAATGGGAAACGCAGTAGGCCCGTCTAGCGGGTCGTCGTAGTTCATTAGCTGGGAACCATGAGGCCTGTACAGTGTGTGCTGCTGTCCTGCTGCGTCCTGCCAGTACAGCCATAGCAATTGAGGCCATACGTCTGAATCGACGTGATCGGTTCCCGGCTCGCCGGACAGACACCTTACCGCCTCAAAGAGTGTTGACTTACCGGTTCCGCGTCCACCAATGATGCAATTCAGATTGGAACTGAAGTGCAATTGCTGACCGTCTAGGAATCCGCCTTCCACTGCGATGCCCAAGATGCGTGGCGTACTCTCCGGGACTTCATCTTCGATGCGTACGCGCGCGTCGCAATCCTCCAGAGCGAGCCGCAACCCCACGAACGAAGGCGAATCCATCTTGACTCTAGTCACCCGCTGCAAGCCTGCCGCGTTTCGTCCAAGCGCTTTGAGGCTGTGGGCGTCCGAATTGACTAGGCGAGCCAAGTGCTGATCGTCAGCCAGCTTCAGCCTTTGAATCCGGGTCTCTCCGCATTGTCGGCGTGCGGGTTCGGGGTCGGAAGCGGAATAGGAAACTGTGCTATCGGCTGACTTGAGCTCTATGCCCAAAAGTGCTTTATGAGAAAGCACATCCAGCTTGTGCGATGTCTGCGTCGGGTTCTTTGTCTCGAAGCCAGCAGGTATGTCCACGTGCGCCAATACTCCAAACCCGCCGAGTTGGTCCAGCAGAGAGAGGCTTTCCAGTATCGATGTTTGGCAGCGAGACTCGCCGGTGCCACGATCCGCAAACTGTAATCGCCCGTGGTAGGCGCGCAGGACGTCGAGTGTCGGTAGATAGCACAGGAGGTGCCCGTCGGAAGTCGAGAGTTCTACTGCGGGCACTACCAACAGCGTCGTTCCCACAGCGGCTTTGAGTGCCAACTCGACATTCCCGATTTCGTTGTGGTCGGCAATTGCCAGTACGTGCAGGCCTTCTTTGACTGCCATTGCCACAATGGCCTCGGGCGACATCGTGGCGTCTTTCACGTCGTGCGACGCCCCGAAGGAGTGAACGTGCAGATCAGCCCTGTAAAAGCGCGCTCCATTTGGCAAAGCGCAGCACTCCGAAACTGTGGACATCCCGATGGTCCCCCTGAACCAGGCAGTATCCGTGAAGCATACGACGGTGCTGTCCCGGGGCGGCTACTGTGCCAAGAGTGTGTTGCGGGTAAAATTGGAACGGGTAGAAGTGAGGCGCGGTAAGTGGTGGCTGGCCCTGCTGACTCCCTGTTAAAATAGCCACTTACCGGTTCTCACTGTGCCCTGTCACGCCGGGGGTCGCGGGTTCGAGTCCCGTCCGCTCCGCCAACGCTTTTCTCCTGGGCAACGATGTTCGATTTCGTCGCAAAGCACAAGCGCATCCTGCAGATCGTCCTCGGGCTGACGATCGTCCCGTTCGCCTTCTTCGGGCTCGAATCCTATACGCGGTCCATCGGCGGCGCGAACCAGGTGGCGTCCGTCAACGGCACGCCGATCTCGACGCGCGAATATGCCGAGGCGCTGCGGCAGCAGCAGGATCGGCTGCGTCAGATGCTCGGCGGCGGCGCCGACGTCGCGGCCTTCGACACGCCGGAAATCCGGCTGGCGATCCTCGAATCGGTCATCGCCCAGAGGCTGGTGATGGGGGAAGTGGCGGACGCACGCCTCGCCGTGCCCAAGGAGGAAGTGGTCGCCGCCATCCTTGCCGCGCCGGAATTCCAGGAGGGCGGCAAATTCTCCAGCGAACGCTATATGGCATACCTCCGGTCGCGCAGCCTGACCGACGAGGGCAACGTCGAGGCGCTCAGGATCGAAATCCCGGCGTCGCGGCTGGCAAGCGCGATCGCCTCGACCGCGTTCCAGCCGCGCGCGCTGGGCGAGCGGCTGCTCGCGCTGCAGAACGAGCAGCGCGAGGTCGAGGAAGCGTTTATCGCCGCCGAACAGTTCCTGCCGCAGGTCAAGCTCGACGAGGCCAGGGTCAAGGCCTACTACGAAGCCAACCTCGCAGAATTCAAGGTGCCGGAGCGCGTGCGCGTGGAGTACCTGGTGCTGTCGGCGGAAGAGCTGGCGAAGAACGAAACCCCGACCGACGCCGAGCTGAAGGGACTCTACGATTCGCGGGCCAGCCAGCTCGGGGCGGCTGAGCAGCGCCGCGCCAGCCATATCCTGCTGAAGACCAGGGCAGAGGCGGAAAAGGTGCTTGCCGAGGCGCGCAAGGCGCCGCAGCAGTTCGCAGAGCTGGCGAAGAAGTATTCGCAGGACGCGGGTTCGGCGCAGAACGGAGGCGACCTCGGCATGAACGCGAAGGGCGGCCTCGCCAGCCCGGCGCTGGAGGAAGCGATATTCAAGCTCAAGCCCGGGGAGATCAGCGACGTGGTGCAGTCGGAATTCGGTTTTCACGTCATCCGCCTGGTCTCGATCCAGCCGGGCAAAAGCGCGTCCTTCGAGGAGCTGAAGAAGGACCTGGCCGCCGAGATCGGGAAGCAGAAAGGGGCGAAGAAATTCGCCGAAAGCGCCGACGCGTTCAACAACCTGGTGTACGAGCAGTCCGACAGCCTGAAGCCGGCGGCCGAGCGCTACAAGCTCCAGCCCCAGACCAGCGGATGGCTCACGCGCCAGCCCTCTCCCGGGCAGGGCATGCTCGGGAATCCGAAGCTGCTCGCCGCGATTTTCTCGTCTGACGCGATCCAGCAGCACCGCAATACCGACGCGGTGGAAGTCGCGCCGGGAGTCCTGGTCGCCGCGCACGTCGTCGAGCACGAGCCGGAAAAGACGCGCCCCCTGGAAGAGGTCAAGGCGGAAGTCGATCGCAGGCTGGCGCTGCGGGAAGCGCTGGTGCTGGCCCGGAAAGAGGGCGACGAAAAGCTGGCGGTGCTGAACAAGGGCGGCGATGCCGGCCTGCAATGGGGCGCGGCGAAGACGGTCTCGCGGCGGGAGGCGCAGGGGCTGGCGCCCGAAGCACTGCGCCAGGTGATGACCGCGAACGCATCCAAGCTGCCCGCGTACGCCGGCATGGAGCGCGGCGAAACGGGCTACGCGATATTCCGCATATCGAAGCTCATTGCGGCCGAACCGAAATCAGGGCCCGACAGCGCCGCGGAAATGGCCGCGCTCGACCGGCAATCCGGCGCCGACCAGCTGAGCGCCTATGTCGCCAGCCTGCGGGCCAGGGCCAAGGTCGAGATCAACCGGGCGAATCTGGAGAAGAAGTAGTTGCCGGCGCGGCCATGCCGCCGACGACGCGGCTGAAGCCGCCGTCTACCATCAGGACCTCGCCCGTGATTCCGGCGGCGAGGTCCGAGAGCAGGAATGCGGCGGCATCCCCTACCTGGCCGATCGTCACGTTGCGCCGCATCGGCGCGTTCTCCTCGACGAATTTTAGTATCCGGCTGAAGCCTGAAATCCCGGACGCGGCCAGCGTCTTGATCGGTCCCGCCGAAATCGCGTTTACGCGTATGCCTTTCGGGCCCAGGTTCGCCGCCAGGTAGCGCACCGACGCTTCCAGGCTCGCCTTGGCCAGGCCCATGGTGTTGTAGTGCGGCACCACGCGCTCCGAGCCGAGGTAGGTGAGGGTGAGGAGCGCGCCGTTGCGGCCCTCCATCAGCGGCAGCGCCGCCTTGGCGAGCGCGGGAAAGCTGTACGCGGAAATGTCGTGGGCTTCGCGGAACGCCTCGCGCGACAGCCCGTCGAGCAGTTCGCCGGCGATTGCCTCGCGCTGCGCGAAGCCGATCGCATGCACCAGGCCGTCCAGCCCGCCCCAGCGCTCGCGCAACGAGACGAACAGGGCGGCGATCTCCGCGTCGCTGGCGACGTCGCATGGATACACGGGGCCGGAATCGAATTCCTTCGCCAGGTCCGAGACGCGATCCTTGAAGCGGTCGCCGACATAGGTGAAGGCGAGTTCGGCGCCTTCGCGGCGCGCCGCCTTGGCGATGCCGTAGGCGATCGAGCGGTTGCTGAGCAGTCCCGTGACGAGGATCTTTTTTCCGGAGAGGAGTCCCATCGGGGCATTATACTTTCCGCCATGCGTGCGCTGCTGTTTTTGCTCGTTCTGCTGGCGGGCTGCGGTGAGGTCTGGAACGATCCCTACCCGGCGGCCGAACGGGGCAAGAACATCCTCTATTCGGTGTTCGCCGAGCGGCCCAAGCACCTCGATCCCGCGCAGTCATACGCATCCGACGAAGCGGTTTTCACGCGCCAGGTCTACGAGCCGCCGCTCCAGTATCACTACCTGAAACGTCCCTACGAGCTGATTCCGCTCACCGCGACCGAAATTCCGCGCCCGGTTCTGGTCGAGAAGAACGGCGTTACGTACAGCGTTTACGACATCCATATCAAGCCCGGCATCAAATTTCAGCCTCACCCGGGGTTTGTTCCGGAGAATTTGAGCTTGAATTCCCAAACGACAAAAAATCTCCATTCCCCCTACGACCTTCGGCTGGGCACCCGCGAGCTCACGGCCGACGACTACATCTACGGGATAAAACGACTGGCGCACCCGGAGCTGCATTCGCCGATCCTCGGCCTGATGTCCGAATACATCGTCGGGCTCAAGGAATACGCCGGGCGGCTGAAAAAGGCAGCGCGTCCCGGACAGTGGCTCGACCTGCGCGAGCATCCGCTGGAGGGCGTCACGCGCGTGGACGCGCTGACCTACCGCATCACGCTGAAGGGCCGCTACCCGCAGTTCGTGTACTGGCTGGCGATGCCGTTTTTCGCGCCGATGCCATGGGAAGCCGACAGGTTTTTTCAGCAGCCGGGCATGGCGGAGAAGAATTTCACGCTCGACTGGTGGCCGGTAGGCACCGGCGCCTTCATGCTCTCCGAGAACGACCCGAATTCACGCATGGTGCTCGCGCGCAATCCGAATTTCCGCGGCGAGCCCTACCCGTCGGAGGGGGGGAAGGGCGACGCGGAGCGTGGCCTGCTCGCAGACGCCGGCAAGAAGATGCCCTTCATCGACAAGGCGGTCTACACGCGCGAGAAGGAAGGGATCCCGCTGTGGAACAAATTCCTGCAAGGCTATTACGACATCTCCGCCATCGGCTCGGACAGCTTCGACCAGGCGGTGCGGGTGTCGCTGGACGGGGAGGTCGGGCTGTCGCCCGAGATGGAGGCGCGCGGTATCCGCCTGGACACTACGATCTCGCCGACCATTTTCTATCTTGGCGTCAACTGGCTCGATCCCGTGGTGGGAGGAAACTCCGAGCGCGCTCGCAAGCTGCGGCAGGCGCTCGCGATCGCGGTGGACTGGGAGGAGCAGCTGTCGGTCTTCTACAACGGGCGCGGCGTGCCGTCGCACAGCCCGATCGCGCCCGGGATATTCGGTTACCGGGACGGGGAGGCCGGGATGAACCCGGTGACGCATGAATGGAAGGACGGCAAGGCGGTTCGCCGCCCGATAGAGGCGGCGAAGAAACTGCTGGCGGAAGCGGGCTACCCGGACGGGCGCGATGCCAGGACCGGCCAGCCGCTGGTGCTGCACCTCGATACGACCAGCCGCGGACCGGACGACAAGGCGATGCTCGACTGGTGGCGCAAGCAGTTCGCCAAGCTGTCGATCCAGTTCGAGCCGCGCCAGACCGACTGGAACCGCTTCCAGGAAAAACTTCGCAAGGGCAGCGCGCAGCTGTTCATCATCGGCTGGAGCGCGGACTATCCGGACCCCGAGAACTTCATGTTCCTGCTGCACGGTCCGCAGAGCCGGGCCTTGCAGGGGGGAGGCGAGAACGCCTCCAACTACGAGAACCCGGAATTCGACGCGCTGTTCGAGCGCATGCGCAACATTCCCAACTCGCCGGAGCGCCAGCAGGTCATCGACCGCATGACCGATATATTCCGCCGCGACGCGCCCTGGATCGGCGGCTTCCACCCCAAGAATTTCGCCCTGTTCCACAACTGGCTCGGCAACGCCAAGGCGAACGAGATCTCCGGCAACAATCTCAAATACTTCAGGGTGGACGCGGCGAAACGGGAAGCCCTGCGGCAGGAGTGGAATCGGCCGATCGTCTGGCCCGTCATTCTGATTTTCGCCTTGCTGCTTGCCGCGGTCATTCCGGCGGCGATGGCGTACAGGCGCCGTGAACGCATGGCAGCGCGGTTCGCCATCTAGATGTTCGCCTACATCGTACGCAGGGTTCTGTATGCGATTCCGATCCTGATCGGCGTCAACCTGATCACCTTTGCGCTGTTTTTCATTGTCAACACGCCGGACGACATGGCGCGCATGCAGCTGGGATCGAAGCGGGTAACGCCGGAGGCGATCGAGAAATGGAAGGCCGAGCGCGGCTATGACTTGCCGCTGGGATGGAACTCCACGGCCGAAGGCATTGCTAAGGCGACGCGTACCGTGTTCTTCCAGAAATCCCTGCGCCTGTTCGCGCTCGATTTCGGCTATTCGGAGGACGGCCGCGACATCAGCAGCGAGATCGGCATCCGGATGTGGCCCAGCCTCGCGCTCGCCCTGCCTGTTTTTCTCGTCGGGCTGGCGGTCTGCATCAGCTTCGCGCTGCTGATGGCGTTCTTCCGCGCCACCTATCTCGATTTCTGGGGCGTTGTGCTGTGCGTCGCGATGATGTCCATCTCGCCCCTGTTCTACATCATCGGCGGCCAGTTCGTCGCCTCCAAGGTCTGGCACCTGGTGCCGATCTCCGGCTATGCGGGCGGCCTGGACGCGGCGAAATTCCTGGTGCTGCCGGTGCTGATCGGGGTGATCGGCGGCATAGGCGCGAGCAGCCGCTGGTATCGGACGCTGTTCCTGGAGGAAATGGGCCGGGACTACGTGCGCACCGCGCGCGCCAAGGGCCTGACCGAAACCGTGGTGCTGTTCCGGCATGTGCTCAAGAACGCGATGATCCCGGTGCTGACCGGCGTGGTGGTGGTGATCCCGACGCTGTTCCTCGGCAGCCTGCTAATGGAGTCCTTTTTCGGCATCCCGGGGCTGGGCAGCTACACCATCGACGCCATCCAGGCGCAGGATTTCGCGGTGGTCCGCTCGATGGTGTTCATCGGTTCGGTGCTCTATATCGTCGGGCTGATCCTCACCGACATTTCCTACACGCTGGTCGATCCGCGGATCAGGCTGAGCTGACGTGCCCGTCATTCTCATTACAGACGTACTGGTCTGGCTGCTGGTCCTGGCGGCGGCGGGGTATGGCATCTACTGCCGGCGCCATCCGCATCTCGCCGTGCCCTGGGCGCGGGTATTCCGCAGCCCCGCCGCAATGGCCTCGGCGGTCGCGCTCGCGGCCTTTCTCGCGATCGGGCTGCTAGACTCGTTCCATTTCCGGCCCGCATTGAAGGAGCAGGCCGGCGGGCAGGCTGCCTATTCCTCCGAAGTGCTGTCAGTACTGGACCTCGGGCTGGTCCAGTTGCGGGGCAGGGGCGAGAAGACCTATTCGGCGCCGCTCGCAACACGCTCCTACGCCAAGGAGCAGGTCGAACTGCCCGACGGCCGCCAGACGCGCGAATTTCCGCGCCTGCGCTTTGGCGGTGCCCACCTGAAGGACGAAGGCGATCGGACGGGGGACGTCGCGCAGCGCGCCGCCAGCGGGATTGCGGCCGCAGGCGCATTGCTGTTTGTTTTTTTCCAGGGTTTGAAAATACTCAGAAAGAAGAATCCCGGCGTGGCTTGGAACGCGGCCTTCGCGTCATTCGCCGTGCTGCTGCTGCTCGCCGGACCGGCCATCGCGCTGTGCGTTTCGTACCACGTCCTGGGCACCGACAAGGTCGGGCAGGACGTGTTCTACCTGGCGCTGAAGTCGGTGCGTACCAGCCTGGTCATCGGCACGGTCACCACGCTCGTGCTGCTGCCATTGGGCATCGCGCTGGGAACCATGGCCGGCTACTTCAAGGGCTGGGTGGACGATGTGATCCAGTATTTCTACACCACGCTGAATTCGATCCCCGGCGTGCTGCTGATTGCGGCGGCGGTACTGATGATGCAGGTGGTGATCGACCGGCACTCGGACTGGTTCAACACGGCCGCCCAGCGCGCCGACTTCAGGCTGTTCATCCTGTGCGCCATCCTGGGCCTCACCAGCTGGACCGGACTCGCGCGGCTGCTGCGCGGCGAAACGCTCAAGCTGTCGGAACTGGAATACATCCAGGCGGCGCATGCCTTCGGCGTGCGCGACACACGCATCCTCGCGCGCCATGTGCTGCCGAATCTGTCGCACATTGTGATCATCACGATGGTCATGGATTTCTCCGGCCTGGTGCTGGCCGAGGCGGTGCTGTCCTACGTCGGCGTCGGGGTGGATCCGTCGACCAACAGTTTCGGCACCATGATCAATGCGGCGCGCCTGGAAATGTCGCGCGAGCCCGTCGTCTGGTGGGCGCTCGCCACCGCCTTCGCGTTCATGTTCGCGCTGGTGCTGGCGGCAAACCTGTTAGCCGACGCGGTGCGCGACAGCTTCGATCCGCGGGTGCGCATGTGACCGAGCATGTGATCGAGCACGTGAACGAACCTGTGCTCGAAGTAACCGGTCTCAGGACGCGCCTCGATACCGCCAGGGGCGAGGTGCGCGCGGTCGACGGCGTCGACGTCGAGCTGCGCAAGGGCGAGTGCTTCGCGCTGGTGGGCGAGTCCGGCAGCGGCAAGTCCATGACGGCGCTGTCGCTCATGCGGCTGCTGCCGGACGTGGGGCGCATCGCGGACGGCAGGGCGCTGCTCGACGGCCGTGACCTGATGGCGTTGCCGGAGGCGGCGATGCGCGCGGTGCGCGGGCGGCGTGTGGCGATGATTTTCCAGGAGCCATCCACGGCGCTCAACCCGGTGCTGACCGTAGGACGGCAGATCGCCGAGGTGATGGAACGCCATACGGCGCTGACCGGGGCAGCGGTCCGCGGTCGCACCCTCGAATTGCTCGATGCCGTCGGCATTCCGGACGCCGCCCGGCGCCATGATGAGTATCCGTTCCAGCTTTCGGGCGGGCTGAAACAACGCGTGATGATCGCCTCGGCGCTTGCCGCCGAGCCCGAAGTGCTGATCGCGGACGAGCCGACGACGGCGCTGGACGTCACCATCCAGGCGCAGATCCTCGACCTGCTGGGCGGGCTGCAGGCGCAGCGCTCGATGGCGATCCTGCTGATCACGCACGACCTGGGCATCGTGGCCCGCATGGCGCAGCGGGTCGCCGTGATGTACGCGGGCGAAATCGTCGAAGTGGCCGATCGCGACGCGTTCTTTGCCGCCCCGCAGCATCCGTATTCGCAAAAGCTGTTCCAGGCACTGCCTTCGCCGGAAAAACGCGGCGCCGAACTGCCGGTGATCACGGGGCAGGTGCCGCCGCTGACGAGCGAATTCAAGGGTTGCCGTTTTGTGGACCGCTGCGAATTCGCCTTCCAGCGCTGCCACGATGAAGTGCCACAGTTGATTGCCATGACTGGACAGCGCATGGTCCGTTGCCACTTGCGCGAGCAGGGCGCCGCGCCTGCGCCCGTCGCGGCGACAGGACGGCAGCGTGCGCCTGCTGCAATCTCGGAGGCGCCGGTGCTCGCCGAAGTTGAAAACCTGAAAGTGCATTTTCCGATCCGCAAAGGGCTTTTCAGGCGCACCGCTGGCCAGGTGAGGGCGGTGGATGGCGTTTCGCTCGCTATCCGCGCGGGACGTACGCTGGCGCTGGTCGGTGAGTCGGGTTGCGGCAAGACCACGGTCGGCAAGGCGCTGCTGCGGCTGATCCCCTCGACCACCGGCAGGGTCGTGTTCGCGGGCAGGGACCTCACGGCGCTCTCGCGCAGCGAACTGCGCGCCGGGCGAGGCGCGATGCAGATCGTGTTCCAGGATCCCTACGCCTCGCTCGATCCGCGCATGCGCATCGCCGAAATCCTCTCGGAGGGGATGTATAGCCTGGGCGTCGGCCGGGACGAAAAGGACCGGCAGTACCGCATGGCGCAGTTGCTCGAGCAGGTCGGCCTGCCGCTGGAAGCGTTGTTGCGCTATCCGCACGAGTTCTCGGGCGGCCAGCGGCAGCGCATCGCGATCGCTCGGGCGCTTGCGGTCGAGCCCAAGCTGATCGTCTGCGACGAGCCCACCAGCGCGCTCGACGTCTCGGTGCAGGCGCAGATCCTGAACCTGCTGAAATCGCTGCAGGACCGGCTCGGCATCGCCTACCTGTTCATCACCCACAATATTTCGATCGTCGAATATCTCGCCCACGATATCGCGGTGATGTACCTGGGCGCGATCGTCGAGCGCGGGACCGCCGAGGAAGTGCTGCGCAGTCCGAAGCATCCCTACACCGAAGCGCTGCTGTCCGCGGTGCCGGCGATCGACGGCAAGCGCAGCATCATCCGGCTGTCGGGGGAACAGCCTTCGCCGGCGAACCCGCCTTCAGGCTGCCATTTCCATCCGCGCTGCCCGAAAGCGATGCCGGAATGCCGCACCGTGGTTCCGGAGACCGTGCCGCTCGGCGGCAGCCGGTCGGTGAACTGCCTTCTCTACCGCGCGTCGAAGGCGGCGATCAGCAGCTGATTGAAGTCGCTGGGCACGGGGAGCATGCCGCTGCGCAGCAGCTTGCCGAGTTCGGCCTGGTCCTCGGCGGGGAGCGTGGCGACCTCCTGCCTGAACTCGTTTGCCAGCCGCTCCTTGTCCTGCCAAGAAAGGTTCGCCAGCTGCTGCTGCGCGGCGCGGATGGTGAGCGCCTTGCTGGCAAAGTATTCGATCATGGTCCCGCGTACCGCGGCATTTCTGGGGTCCAGCAGCGCGGCGTTGAGGGAGTTGAAGATCTCCCTGCGCTGGTCGAAGCTGAGGTAGATGAAGCAGTCGTCGATCAGGCTTTTCAGGTGCTCGGGTTCGACCGTGGTCCCGGGGTAGTAGCGGCTCATCTCCGGCAGGACCACCGGGGCGGCCGGCTTGTTCGCCTGCGCTTCGGCGATCTGGCGCGCGACGCTCAGCAGCAGCATGATGATGGGATCGGCCGACGCGGGCGCGACAAGGCCGGCGAAAAGCAGAGTGAAAAGGACACCCTTCCGGAGAAACCGGCCCATGTGCGAATTCTAGGCAACATGGGCCCGTCCGTGTAACTAAAATATCAAACTAATTACTTTAAATACTTAAGTTAACATATTGTTTTAATTACAAGGATACTCTGGAAGGCTTGCTTTGCTTTACCCTTGACCTGCTTCCCTCTAGCCGGGGTGGCCCTGGCGTGGATGGTCAGTTTTTGGCCGGCACTCAGGCGGCCGATCTTGTTCCAGCGCCGCAGGTCCTCGACGCTCACCCGGTAGCGGCGGGCAATGCCGGGCAGGGTGTCGCCCGCCTTCACCGTGTAGCTGAAGCTGCGCGGGCCGGCCACCGGAATCGGCGGCGCGTACATGATCGGCAGCCGGCCAAGGTCGCGGGTGCCGTCGGGGGAGGAACCCGTCGGCACCACCATCAGTGCCGGCATGGCGCGCGCCCGCGGGCCGATGCCGTTCACTTCCTTGAGCTGCGCCAGGCTGACGCCGAACTTCTTCGAGATCGCAACCAGGGTGTCGCCTTTTTTCGGTTCGTAGGTCTGCCAGGACACCAGCGACTTGTCGTCATACTTGGTGAGGTTGTCGTGAAAGATGTCGACGCGGTCGGCGGGCAGCACGATGCGCGGCGTCATGTCGGAGCGGATCATGGGCCGGCTGAAGCCCGGGTTGAGCGCGATGAACTCCTCCACCGGCATTTCGGCCAGCTTGGCGGCAAGCCGCACATCGATGTCGCGCGTCCGGGTGATGGTCGTGAAGTAGACCTCGTTCGGGATCGGCTCGAGCACGATGCCGTACAGCGCGGGATTGGAAATGATGTTCTTCAACGCCTGCAGCTTGGGCACGTACTGGCGCGTTTCCAGCGGCATCGTCAGGCTCGAATAGTCGAGCGGCAGCCCGGCGGCGCGGTTCTTCTCCAGCGCGCGCGCCACCGCGTTCTCCCCCCAGTTGTAGGAAGCGAGCGCCAGGTGCCAGTCGCCGTGCATCTGGTAGACGTCGTTCAGGTAGTCCAGCGCCGCCGCGGTCGAGGCGACGATGTCGCGCCGGCCGTCGTACCACCAGGTCTGCGCCAGCTCGTACCGCTTGCCTGTGCCGGGAATGAACTGCCATAGGCCGGACGCGTGCGCCCGCGAGTAGGCCATCGGGTTGTACGAACTCTCCACCATCGGCAGCAGCGCAAGCTCGGTAGGCATGCCGCGTTTCTCGATTTCCTCGACGATGTGGAAGAGGTAGAGGCGGCTGCGCTCGAACACGCGCCTCAGGTACTCGGGGCGCGCCACGTACCAGGCCGTCTTTTCATCCACGATCGGCCCGCTCAGGTCTGGCATGGCGAATCCGTCGCGGATACGCTGCCAGAGGTCGTCCCGCCTTACGGTGCGGTCTATGCGCGTAAGGGTCCGCGGCTGCGTCAGCTCCACCCGCGGCCCCTCGAAGGGGGGCAGCCGCGTGGCGTCCAGCACAGGGCCCGAGGCCGAGGCGCCGCGCTGCCGGTGCGCTTCGACGGTTTCGCCCCGCGTATCCAAGACGGGCGAGCCGCTGCGGGTGCGCAGCGGCGAGGATCCCGGCGCTTGCGCCACGGCATCCGGTTTTTCAGGCTGCGAGCCGCAGGCCGTCAGCAGCATCAAGGCTGCATATAGGAAAAACCGGTTCGCCACCCATCGCACAGCAGGCATTAGAACCGATTTTTCCATTCCCTGATTGCGGCGAACACGCTCACCGGGTCGCCGACCCGGGCACCGAGATACTTGTTGGCGGAATCGACCACCACCGGTTCGGCGCAGCGCAGGAACGGATTGGTCGCCCGTTCTTCGCCCAGAGTGGAAGGCAGCGTGGGGCGCCCCGCGGCGCGCAGAGCCCTGGCGCGCCCCTCGCGCGCCGCGAGCAGGGCGTTGTCCGGGTCCACCGCGCGCGCGAATTTTATGTTGGCCAGCGTGTATTCATGACCACAATAGACCCTGGTTTGGTCCGGAAGTGCCGCGAGCTTCGACAAGGATGCCAGCATCTGCGCCGGCGTGCCCTCGAACACGCGCCCGCAGCCGCAGGCGAAGAGCGTGTCGCCGCAGAACAGCGATTCCAAGCCATAATAGGCGACATGCGCTCGAGTGTGTCCAGGTATGTCGAGCACCGAGAAAGAGGCGGCGAGGGCCGGGATATCGGCCTTGTCGCCCTGGCCGACGGGGTTGGTGAGTTCCGGGATCGGTTCTCCCCTCGGCCCGAACACCGGAACCCGCTTCATCGCCACCAGTTCGGAAATGCCGCCGACATGATCGGGATGGTGGTGCGTGGCGAGGATCGCCACCAGCGCGAGCCCTTCTCGCGCGAGGTACTCCTTCACCGGGCGCGCTTCGCCCGGATCAATCACGGCCGCGTGGGGGGTTTTCCTTTCCGCGTCGCGCAGCGTCCAGATGTAGTTGTCCTGAAACGCGGGTAGGGGAACGATTTCGAGCATGGATCGGCAATCCTTCGTCGCGAATGGCGCACACCAGTATAACGGGGCCCGGCCGGCGCTCTCCGAATGGTTCGGCACGCCGCAGGGCCGCTGCGTTCTCGATTGGGAGTTGGGCCAGTTCGCGCTCGCCACCGAGGACGTGTTCGGCTACCGCGCGGTCCAGGCGGGACTGCCCGGCTTCGACTTCTTGCAGGGCAACCGCATTCCATTCCGCTTCACGCTGGCGCTGGAGCACGGCGCCGCGCTCGCCGCCGACCCGATGCAGCTGCCGCTCGCCAACCAAAGCGTCGACCTGGTCGCGCTGCCGCACACGCTGGAATCCGCAGCCGATCCCCACCTGGTGCTGCGCGAGGCCGAGCGCGTCCTGATGCCCGAAGGCCAGCTGGTGATATCGGGCTTCAACCCGCTTTCGTTCTGGCGGCTGCGGCAGATGTTTGCGCGCAGCGATGCCGGCGCACCCTGGGACGCGCGCTTCATCGGCCTGCTGCGGCTCAAGGACTGGCTGCACCTGCTCGGCTTCGAGCTGAACGGCGGGCGCTTCGGCAGCTACGTTCCGCCGTTCGCGAACGCCAAGTGGCAGGCGCGCTTTTCGTTCATGGAGAAGGCGGGCACGCGCTGGTGGCCGATCCTCGGCGGCGTGTATGTCGTGCGGGCGGTGAAGCGGGTGCACGGCATGCGGATCATCGGTCCGGCCTGGCGCAAGGAACGGGCGCGCCGCCGCGCGCTGGCCGCCATTCCGCAACGCGACGGGCCACCCCGCCGGCATCATGACTGAGGGGTTGGTGGAGATGTACGCCGATGGTGCCTGCAAGGGCAACCCGGGACCCGGCGGCTGGGGCGTGCTGCTGCGGACGGACGGCAGGGAACGGGAGTTGTACGGAGGGGAGCCGCAGACGACCAACAACCGCATGGAACTCATGGCGGTGATCGAAGGACTGTCCGCGCTGGGCCAGCGCTCGAAAGTGCAGGTTTATACCGACTCCCAGTACGTGCAGAAGGGGATCTCGGAGTGGATCCACAACTGGAAGCGCCGCGGCTGGCTGACGGCGGACAGGAAGCCGGTGAAGAACGCGGACCTCTGGCGCCGGCTGGACGAGATCGCGCGCGGCCACCAGGTCGAGTGGTTCTGGGTCAAGGGGCATGCCGGGCACCCGGAGAACGAGCGCGCGGATGCGCTGGCCAACAAGGGCATTTCACAGGAGACAGGCAGTGGTCTCTAGGCAGATCCTGCTCGACACGGAAACCACCGGCTTGAACGCGCGCATGGGCGACCGGGTGATCGAAATCGGCTGCATCGAGCTGCTCAGCCGCAACGTCACCGACAGTAGCTTCCACACCTACCTCAATCCCGGGCGGGACATAGAGGAAGGAGCGGCGAAGGTGCACGGCCTGACGAAGGAATTCCTGTCCGACAAGCCGAGGTTCCCTGATGTTGCGAAGGCGTTCGTGGATTACGTCGCCGGCGCGGAACTCATCATCCACAACGCGCCGTTCGACGTCGAATTCCTCGACCAGGAACTCTCCCTCGCGGGCATGAAAAAGCTGTCCGAATACGCGGCCGGCATCGTCGATACGCTGGCCATGGCGCGCGAGCTGCATCCGGGCAAGCGCAACGGGCTGGACGCGCTGTGCGAGCGCTACGCCGTGAACAACTCGCACCGGACGCTGCACGGCGCGCTGCTCGACGCGCGCCTGCTGGCGGAGGTCTATCTTGCCCTGACGCGGGGCCAGGACAGCCTGGTCATGGAACTGGAGCGGCCGTCGGCGGCACAGGCCGCGGCGGCGCTGGTCGACGCGAAGAAGCTTTCCGTGCTGCGCGCGACCGAGGAGGAACTCCGGGCGCACGAGAAACTGCTCGACGGCATCGACAAGCAGGCGAAGGACAAGGGCGGCAGCCTCTGGCGGCGGCTTTAGCCGGATCTAACGGCTGGCCGGTACGCCCGGCCCTTCCGGCGGAAAGGCGATGAACTCCGCGAGCCGTTCAGCCTTGGTGGAGAACTCCTGCAGAGCGGGGTAGTCGGACACCGTGACTGCACCCGGCAGGATCCCCTGGGTGAACTGCCACGCCACCGCTGCAGTAATACCCGCTTGATCGATCGCCAGTGGTTTGCGGCGCATCTCGGTCTCCAGCGCTCCGTAAGCCGCCAGCATCTGGCCACGCACGCGTGCGAGCCACGGCTCGTGATGCTTTTCCGGCGGCCGCAGGTTGCGCTCGTACACCGTCTGTACCGTCTTCTCGCAGGCGGCCAGCGCCAGCCCGATGATCCGCAACGCGTGCTGCAGATCGGCAACCTCGGAAGGCATCAAGGTTTTGGGCGCGGCCAGGGCTTCGGCGTACTCAAGGATCAGCGTCGAGTCCATCAGCACCTCGCCGTCGTCGCAGACCAGCGTCGGCGCCTTGACCACAGGGTTTATTTTCTGGAACTGCTCGAAAGTGCTGAACACGGATACCGACTTATGTTCGAACGGAATTCCTAGGCAGCGCAGCGAAATCGCCACGCGACGGACGTACGGGGAATCGAGCATGCCGATGAGCTGCACCGGGAAAAGCATACCCGACGGGGATATACTTTCGCCACCATGAGCGGGAAACCCAATCCCTTCGAAAAGGACCTCGACAAGAACCCGGCGAATCATGCGCCGCTGACGCCGCTGGGGTTCATCGAGCGCGCGGCGGCGGTCTATCCGCAGCGGACATCGGTGATCCATGGCGCCAGACGCTATGCGTGGAAGGAGACCTACGCGCGCTGCCGGCGGCTGGCCTCGGCGCTGGCGAAGCGCGGCATCGGCGTCGGCGACACGGTCGCGACGATGCTCTCCAACACGCCGGAGATGTACGAGTGCCACTTCGGTGTGCCGATGACGGGCGGGGTGCTGAATGCGCTGAATACCCGCCTGGACGCGGAAGCGATCGCCTTCATGCTGGAGCACGGCGAGGCGAAGATCCTGATCACCGACCGCGAGTTCTCGCCCACGGTCAAGGCGGCGCTGGCGAAGATGAAGGCGCCACCCGCCGTCATCGATGTCGACGATTCCGAATATTCCGGCCTCGGCGAGCGCCTGGGCGGGAAGACATACGAGGAACTGCTCGCCGAAGGCGATGCGGAATTTGCCTGGCAGCCCCCCGCCGACGAGTGGGACGCCATCTGCCTCGGCTATACCTCGGGGACGACCGGCGACCCGAAGGGCGTGGTCTACCACCACCGCGGCGCCTACCTGAACGCGGTCTGCAACATCGTCACCTGGGGCATGCCGCATCACTCGGTATACCTGTGGACGCTGCCGATGTTCCATTGCAGCGGCTGGTGCTTCCCGTGGACCATGGCGGCGATCGCCGGGACCAACGTGTGTCTTCGCAAAGTCGAGGCCGGTTTAATTTTTAAATTGATAAAAGAACATCGAGTTACACATTACTGCGGCGCGCCGATCGTGCATTCGACGTTGATCAGCGCGCCCGAGGAAATGAAGCGGGGCATCACGCACAAAGTGAGCGGCATGGTGGCGGCGGCAGCGCCGCCGGCGGCGATGATCGAGGGCATGGAGAAGCTCGGCTTCGACATCACCCACGTCTACGGCCTTACCGAGGTGTACGGCCCGGCGACGGTCTGCGCCAAGCACGAGGAATGGAACGCGCTCGACATCGGCGAGCGCACGCGCCTCAACGGCCGCCAGGGCGTGCGCTACCTGATGGAGGAGGGGCTCTCGGTGAGGGACCCGGAAACCATGAAGCCGGTGCCCGCCGACGGCGAGACCATGGGCGAGATCATGTTCCGCGGCAACATCACCATGAAGGGTTACCTGAAGAACCCTTCGGCGTCGCGGAAAGCCTTCGAGGGCGGCTGGTTCCATTCAGGCGACCTTGCCGTAATGCACCCGGACGGCTACGTCAAGATAAAGGACCGCTCCAAGGACGTCATCATTTCCGGGGGCGAGAACATTTCGTCGATCGAGGTGGAGGACGTGCTGTACCGCCACCCGGCGGTGGTCGCCGCGGCGGTGGTGGCAATGCCGGACGCGAAATGGGGTGAAACGCCTTGTGCATTTGTTGAATTGAAAAATGGCGTTTCCGTAACAGAACGGCAGATAATCGACTTTTGCCGCCAGCACCTGGCGAAATTCAAGGCGCCGCGCGCCGTGGTGTTCGGCGAAGTGCCGAAAACCTCGACCGGCAAGATCCAGAAGTTCGTGCTTCGCGAAAAAGCCAAGTCGGCGGCGGCCATCGATTCCTGAGGACGACAGCCCATGAGCGCACAACTCAAGGAGCAGCAGCCCTTCCTGCTGCGCGGAGACCGCGACGGCATCGCCACGCTCACCATGAATCGGCCGGCGCAGATGAACCTGCTGACCGCGGGGATGCTGGCCGCGCTCCAGGATGCTTTCGATTCGATAAAAAAAAACAAGGACATCAGGGTCGTGGTGCTGGCGGCGGCGGGCAAGGGTTTCTGCGCCGGCCACGACCTGAAGGAAATCCGCGAACTCGGCGACCAGGCGAAAATCGTAGGGCTGTTCACCCAGTGCAGCCGGATGATGATGGCCATCCAGCAGCTGCCGCAGCCCGTCATAGCGAAGGTGCAGGGGCCCGCGGCCGCGGCTGGCTGCCAGCTGGTAGCGCAGTGCGACCTGGCCGTCGCCGCGGACACGGCGAAGTTCGTCACCTCCGGCGTCACCTGGGGCTTCTTCTGCTCCACGCCGGGCGTGGCCATCGGCCGCAACCTGCGGCGCAAGCACGCCATGGAGATGCTGCTGACGGGCGAACCGATCAGCGCGCAACGCGCGCTCGAATGGGGTCTGGTCAACCGGGTGGCCGCGGCCGACGCGCTCGATGGCGAAGCATGGTCGCTGGCAAAAACCCTCGCGTCGAAGCCTCCAGCCACCGTCGCTGCCGGCAAGCGCGCGTTCTACCAGCAGATGGACCTGGACCTGCCGAGGGCCTATGCGCTCGCAGGCGAAGTGATCGCCTCCGATTTCATCCATCCCGAAGGCAGGGAAGGAATGAGCGCTTTCATCGAGAAGCGCAAGCCTGACTGGAAATCCTGATTCCCGCGTGGCGCGCGGCAGCCACGCTTTGCAATGCACTGATGACCGGGCTCGTGCTCGGCCTCGTATCGCGGCACGGCAAGGGCACCGCGCGCGAGTACGTGTTCCGGCATTTCCGCAGGCAGCAATTGGAGAGGTTCCTGCCGGGACTCGCCAAGCTCGGCCTGCAGTCCGAACCGCATGCGGTCGCCTGCGCGCTATACCATTTCCATTCCAATGCGCTCGGCGGCGTGAAAACCGAATTCCTGCGCGAATCCGCCACCAAGGCATGGGTGCGCTATCCGCCGCCGCGCTGGATCTGGCACGGCACCGCCGCCGCTGCGATCCCGCACGAGGTGTCTGCGGCGATGCTGCACGGCTGGCACGGCCACAACGGTGTTTCGCTGGGCAACCCGCGCCTCGGATTCGTCTGCACGGGCATGACCGTGGATGGCATGCCCGGACTCGAAGGCTATTACCTTGAGCACGACCGCGCCCTGAAGCCGGAGGAGCGGGTGCGCTTCGCCTACGGCGAGGAATCGATGCCGCGAGCGCGAAAAATGCCGGAGCTGGATTCCGCGGCCTGGCCGGAGGAGCGGCTGTTGCGCACGCGGCGAAGCTACGCGGTCGAGTACGTGCGCACGATGCTCCGCGTGCTTCCGGAGGTGACGGGCTCGCACGCCGAACTGGCGCGCGTGGCGAGGCTGGTCGGGCTCCAGTTCCATGAGGAGCTTGCGGCGATGCTGGGCATGACGACGAATCTGAGTGAAGGAACGCCGGAAAGCGCGCAACTGTATGCACACTGGCTCGAGAAGATGCTGGCGGGGCACGGTGAGGACGTGTCGCGCGAAGGTGCGAGCGTGCGCATGAACGGGTGGCGCCTTGGCGAAGGCATCGTTGCGGCGGGATCCGCGTTCCTCGCCTGGAGCGAACTGTGGGCTGGTGCTTGCGCGGCACACGACCGATTCCTGCGCCTCGACGCCTCGTGCGATGCCGGCGCGGCTCGATGGCGCTTCGCGGTGACCTGCAAAACTTGAAGCCCTGCCTCATCGTCCGCAATCCTGCCGCCGGACGCGGGCGCGCGCTGCGGCAATGGGACGGCATCGAGCGCAAGCTCAGGGATACAGGCATCGACTTCGAAGAGGCCGTGACTTCCCGGCCGTGCGAAGCGGGCGAAATCGCGCAACGGGAATCGGGTAACTACGAATGCATCGTCGCCGCAGGCGGCGACGGCACGGTGCACGAAGTCGTAAATGGCCTGATGCGCGCGGGCGGCAGGGCCGCTCTTGGCGTGATACCGCTCGGCAGCGGGGATGACTTTGCGAAATTGCTTTCGAATGGTTTTATTTTTGATTTTTCAAATAAAAAAACAAAAACATTTGATGTTGGTCGCATTTCCACCGGCTCCGAAGTCCGCTACTTCGCCAACGGCATGGATATCGGCTTCGGCGCGCACGGCGCGCGCAACGTCAAGCGCGTGCCGCGCTTCCTTACCGGCTTCGGCGCCTATCTGGGGGCGCTGCTGTTGACCATGGTGCGCTATCCGCTGCTGCGCGTGCGGCTGCAACTGGACGACGCGCCCCCGTTCGAGTTCACCACCGCGATGACCGCGGCCATGAACGGCACCACCTTCGGCGGCAGCTTCCGCGTCTGTCCCGAGGCGCGGCCCGACGACGGACTGCTGGACCTGCTGCTGGTGGATGCGGTCGGCCGGCTGCAGATTCTGCAGCTGGTGCCGAAAATCCTGCGCGGCGCGCACGCCGGCGATCCGCACCTCCGTTTGGTGCGAGCGAAGCGGGTGACGATAGAGTCGGATGAGCCACTGCTGGTGGAGGCGGACGGCGAAATCGCCTTCCAGGATGCCCGGGAACTGCGCATCGAAGTGCTTCCGGCGGCGCTGCGGGTATTCGCCTAGTAGAATCCACGCCCTATGGCGGACGACGTCATCCTCGAAACCCGGGGACTCACCAAGGAGTTCAAGGGTTTCGTCGCCGTGCAGGACGTCGCCTTGAAAGTCCGGCGCGGCAGCATCCATGCGCTTATCGGCCCCAACGGCGCCGGCAAGACCACCTGCTTCAACCTGCTCACGCATTTCCTCGAACCGACGCGCGGCCAGATCTTCTACAACGGGCGCGAGATCACGGGCTCAAGCCCTGCGGCCATCGCGCGCATGGGCCTGGTGCGCTCGTTCCAGATCTCGGCCGTATTCCCGCACCTGTCGGTGCTTGAGAACGTGCGCATCGCGCTGCAGCGCAAGCGCGGCGCCTCGTTCGATTTCTGGCGCGCCGAGCGCGTGCTCGACGCGCTCAACGCGCAGGCGCGCGAACTGATCGCCGCCGTGGGGCTCGCGGAGTTCGAGGCGACTGCGGCGGTCGAGCTGCCCTATGGGCGCAAGCGCGCCCTGGAGATCGCCACCACGCTCGCGCTCGATCCGGAAATGATGCTGCTGGACGAGCCCACCGCCGGAATGGCGCACGAGGACGTGGAGCGGATCACCGCCCTGGTCAGGCGCGCGGCCGCGAACCGCACCGTGCTGATGGTCGAGCACAATCTTTCGGTGGTGTCGAACCTGTGCAACACCATCACCGTGCTGCAAAGAGGCGAGATCCTCGCGGAAGGCAACTACGATGCCGTGTCGAAGAATCCGGCGGTGATCGAAGCCTACCTGGGGGCCGGCGATGGCTGAGGCCAACGGCGCCGAAGTGCTGCGCGTCGCCGGCCTGCATGCCTTCTACGGCGAATCGCACGTCCTGCACGGCGTCGACTTCAGCGTGAACCGCGGCGAAGTCGTCACCCTGCTGGGACGCAACGGCGCGGGGCGCACGACGACTCTGAAGTCGGTGCTCGGCCTGGTGGGCAGGCGCACCGGTTCGATCCGCGTCAACGGCACGGAGGCGATCGGCATGCCGACGCACCGCATCGCCCACCTGGGCATTGGTTATTGCCCGGAGGAGCGCGGCATCTATGCGAGCCTTTCGGCGGAGGAAAACCTGCTGCTGCCGCCGCAGGTCGGCGAAGGCGGCATGTCCGTGGCGGAGATCTACGCGATGTTCCCCAACCTTGCCGAACGCCGCAACAGCCAGGGGACGCGGCTGTCCGGGGGCGAGCAGCAGATGCTCGCCATGGCGCGCATCCTGCGCACCGGATCCCGGCTGCTGCTGCTGGACGAAATCACCGAAGGCCTCGCCCCGGTGATCGTCCAGTCCCTGGGCAGGGTGATCCGCCAGCTCAAGGAGCGCGGCTACACCATCGTGCTGGTCGAGCAGAATTTCCGCTTCGCTGCGCCGCTTGCCGATCGGCACTACGTAATGGAGCACGGCAGGATCGCCCAGTGCCTGAGCGCGGCGGAACTGGAATCGAAGGCTGATATGCTGCACGAATATTTGGGAATCTGAGCGGCGGGGTCCTGACGGACGCACCGGCCGATTTATATGTCTTCAAAAAGAGGAGAGCAGAGTGAAACGTAAACTGATCAGCGTACTCGTCGCAGGCGCACTGGCCGCCGTGGGCACCACGGCATTCCCGCAGGGCAAAGGCAAGCTCAGCGGCGATTCGGTCAAGATCGGCGTCCTGACCGACATGTCCGGGCTTTATTCCGACCTCGGCGGGCAGGGGTCGATCATCGCCGCGCAGATGGCGATCGAGGATTTCGGCGGCAAGATCTTCGGCATGCCGATCACGCTGGTGTCGGCCGACCACCAGAACAAGCCGGAGGTCGGCTCGACGCGGGTGCGCGAGTGGTTCGACCGGGACGGCGTGGACATGGTGACGGACATCCTGAATTCGGGCGTCGGCCTGGCGGTGGCCAAGGTGGCCGGCGAGAAGCACAAGGTCGCGATCAACGTCGGCGCGGCTTCGACGCGCCTGAGCAACGAGGATTGCAACCCGTACAGCATCCACTACGCCTACGACACCTATGCGCTGGCGAACGGCACCGGCAAGGCGATCGTCAAGCAGGGCGGCGACACCTGGTTTTTCCTCACCGCCGATTACGCCTTCGGACATTCCCTCGAAAACGATACCTCGAACGTGGTGAAGGCGAACGGCGGCAAGGTGCTGGGCGCGGTGCGCCACCCGCTCAACGCCTCGGACTTCTCCTCGTTCCTGCTGCAGGCGCAGGCCTCGAAGGCGAAGATCATCGGCCTGGCGAACGCCGGCGGCGACACCATCAACTCGATCAAGGCCGCCAACGAGTTCGGCATCACCAAGACGCAGAGCCTGGCGGGACTGCTGGTGTTCATCTCCGACGTGCATAGCCTGGGCCTGAACACAGCGCAGGGAATGCTGCTGACGACCGGCTTCTACTGGGACCTGGACGAGCAGACGCGCAAGTTCGGACGGCGCTTCTTCGACCGTTACAAGAAGATGCCGACCATGATCCATGCCGGCGTGTACTCCGCGACGACCAATTACCTGAAGGCGGTCCAGGCGGCGGGCACGGACGACCCCGACGCGGTGATCGCGCAGCTGCGCAAGATGAAGCTGGACGACTTCATGATGCGCCACGCGCAATTGCGTCCGGACGGGGTTGTCCAGCACGACATGTACCTCGCGCAGGTAAAGAAGCCGTCCGAGTCGAAATATCCGTGGGACTACTACATCATCAAGGCGACCATCCCGGCGGCCGAGGCGTTCCAGCCGCTCGCCACGGTGAACTGCCCGATGCTCAAGAAGTAGGGCCGGGCGCGCTCCGGCGGGTACCTCCACCGGAGCCCGTCCGCGTGCCGGCCGGCCATGACTGAAATCTTCGGCATCTCCCTGCAGGCGTTCTTCAGCCAGGTCCTGATCGGGCTGGTGAACGGCTCGTTCTACGCCATGCTGTCGCTCGGCCTGGCGGTGATCTTCGGTTTGCTGAACATCGTCAATTTCGCCCACGGCACTTTCTACATGATGGGCGCGTTCGGCGCGTGGATGCTGCTGACCTACGCCGGTCTCGGCTACTGGTGGTCGCTGGTCCTCGCGCCGCTCGCGGTCGGCACCGTGGGCGTCATCATCGAGCGCACGATGCTGCGCTGGCTGTACAGCCTGGACCACCTGTACGGCCTGCTGCTTACCTTCGGCCTGGCGCTGGTGATCGAAGGCCTGTACCGGCAGGCTTACGGCGTCTCCGGGCAGCCGATCGATCCCCCGGCGTTGCTCAAGGGCGCCACCAACCTGGGATTCATGTTCCTCCCCAACTACCGCGCGTGGGTCGTCCTTGCCTCGCTCGTGGTCTGTTTCGCCACCTGGTATGTCATAGAGAAGACCAGGCTGGGCGCCTACCTGCGCGCCGGCACCGAGAATCCGAGCCTCACGCAGGCGTTCGGCGTCAACGTGCCGCGCATGATCACGCTGACCTACGGCTTCGGCGTGGCGCTCGCGGGCCTCGCGGGCGTGCTCGCTTCGGGCGTGATCCAGGTCAACCCGCTGATGGGCTCCAATATCATCATCACGGTGTTCGCCGTCGTGGTGATCGGCGGCATGGGATCGATCCTGGGTTCGATCCTCACCGGCCTCGGGCTGGGCGTGATCGAGGGACTGACGCGGGTGTTCTACCCCGAGGCCTCGGCGGTCGTCGTATTCGTGATCATGGCGATCGTGCTGCTGGTGCGCCCGGCCGGCCTGTTCGGCAAGGAAAAATAACCGTCATGGACAAGAAGACGGCGGCACTCTACGCAGCGCTGTTTGCGCTGGGCCTGGCGGCGCCTTTCGCGGTGTACCCGGTGTTCCTGATGAAGTGCCTGTGCTTCGCGCTGTTCGCGTGCGCGTTCAATCTGCTGCTCGGATTCGCGGGATTGCTGTCCTTCGGGCACTGCATGTTTCTCGGCTCGGCGGGCTACGCTGCCGGCTACCTGCTGAAAGCGAAGGGCGTGCCTACCGAAGTCGCCATGCTGGCCGGCGTCGGCGTTTCGACCGCGATCGGCTGCGTCGTCGGCGCGCTGGCGATCCGGCGCCAGGGCATCTACTTCGCGATGATCACCCTCGCCCTGTCGCAGATGATCTATTTCTTCTGCGTGCAGGCGCCGTTCACCGGCGCCGAGGACGGCCTGCAGGGCATCCCGCGCGGCACGCTGCTCGGCATCGTCAACCTGGATGGCGAGCCGCTGGTGATGTACTACTTCGTCTACGCGGTGTTCGTGTTCGCTTTCTGCCTCATCTACCGCATCGTCCATTCGCCCTACGGCCAGGTGCTGAAGGCGATCCGCGAGAACGAGCCGCGCGCGCTGTCGCTGGGCTACGACGTCGACCGGTACAAGCTGATGGCTTTCGTGCTTTCGGGCGCTCTTGCGGGGCTGGCGGGAGTCATGAAGATGCTGGTGTTCAAGTTCGAGACCCTGAACGACGTGCACTGGTCGATGTCCGGCGAGGTCGTGCTGATGACGCTGATCGGCGGCGTCGGCACGCTGCTCGGCCCGGTGGTCGGTGCTTTCACCGTCGTCACGCTGCAGAACCAGCTCGCCGAACTCGAGGGCTGGGTGACGGTGATCCAGGGCGCGATCTTCGTGGTCTGCGTGCTCGCGTTCCGCCGCGGCGTGGTCGGCGAAGTCGACCACTGGTTGAAAAAACCGCGGTAGCGGGAGTGCGCCGGCGGCCCGGTGCCGCCTAACCGGCCTTGCGCGCGCCGGTCGCAAGCCGCTTCTGCCAGGCGGCGCGGCGGAATTCCCGCCGCCGGTGCGGAATCTCGCGGGTTTGGGCTCCGAATTCGCGCAGCCGGGCGCCCACGATCTGCCTGATCATCTTCGGCAGGGTCGAGGCCACTGCGTCGAAACGCCCGGCGATCGCCTCGGCAGACTCGTCGCGCTCGATGCCGTCATGGAAGAACCCGCCCTGCCGGTGCCAGACCAGGGCCTGCTCGCTGGTATGGATGCCGTAGCAGAGCTGGAAATGGATCACGTCTCCGTCGGCGGTCTGCCAGACGAAAAGGTCGAAATAGTCGTCATGGAACCAGCGGCGTTTCGCCGGCGGTTCATCCGCGAGCCCGACGATTTCATGCAGCATGCCCTTGTTGGACAGCGGCAGCGGCGCCGGGTTCGCGGCGTCGCTCCTTGGCGACGATTCAGAAGGAGCGGGGCAGGCCGAGGACGTGTTCGGCGACGTAGGAGAGGATCAGGTTGGTCGAGATCGGCGCCACCAGGTACAGGCGCGTTTCCCTGAACTTGCGCTCGACGTCGTATTCCGCCGCGAATCCGAACCCGCCGTAGGTCTGGATGCAGACGTTGGCGGCCTCCCAGGAGGCCTTGGCGCAGAGGTGCTTGGCCATGTTGGCCTCGGCCCCGCAGTGCTTCTTCTGGTCGAACAGCGCCGCCGCCTTGTAGCGCATGAGGTTGGCGGCCTCGATTTCCATGTAGGACTCGGCGATCGGGAACTGGATGCCCTGGTTCTGGCCGATCGGCCGGCCGAACACCACGCGCTCCCTGGAATACTTCGTCGCCTTTTCGATGAACCAGTAACCGTCGCCGATGCATTCCGATGCGATCAGGATGCGCTCGGCGTTCAAGCCGTCCAGGATGTACTTGAAGCCCTTGCCTTCCTCGCCGATCAGGTTCTCAGCCGGCACTTCGAGGTTGTCGATGAACACCTCGTTGGTTTCGTGGTTCACCATGTTGCGTATGGGTTTGACCACCAGGCCCCTGCTCTTGGTTTCCACGAGGAAAATGGACATGCCTTCGGATTTCTTCTTCACCTTGTCGAGCGGCGTGGTACGCGCGAGCAGGATCATGAGCTCGGAGTGCTGCAGCCGCGAAGTCCAGACCTTCTGTCCGTTGACCACGTAGCGGTCGCCTTTCTTCACGGCCACGGTCTTGATGCTGGTGGTATCCGTCCCCGCGGTCGGCTCGGTCACGCCCATGGATTGCAGGCGCAGTTCGCCCGAGGCGATTTTTGGCAGGTATTTCTTCTTCTGCGCCTCCGATCCGTTCCTCAGCAGGGTGTTCATGTTGTACATCTGCCCGTGGCAGCAGCCGGCGTTGCCGCCGGAGCGCGTTATCTCTTCCATGATCACCGAGGCTTCGGTGAGCGACAGGCCCGAGCCGCCGTGCTCCTCGGGAATCAGCGCGGACATCCAGCCCGCCTTGGTCAGCGCGTCGACGAAGGCTTCGGGATAGGCGCGCGCCTCGTCGATCTTCTGCCAGTACGCGGAATCGAAGGTATTGCAGAGCGCCCGCACCGCGTCGCGCAGCTCGCCGTGGGATTCGTCGGGTTTCATGACGTCAGATGTATCCGGGTCCTTCGATGGCGGGATGCTTCAGCAGAAACTCCTCGTTGACTTCCAGCCCGAGTCCGGGCTTCTCCAGAGGCCAGACATTGCCGTCCCTGTCCACTTCGCAGGGCTTCGATGCCAGATCATCGCGGAACTTGTTGGCTTTGGATACATCTCCTTCGAAATAACCACCGTTGTCGATGGCGGCGAGGAAATGGATCGAGGCCGCGTGGTTCAGGCCGGTCATCGAACTGTGCGGATGAATGGGCAGCTTATGGGCCGAGGCCATGGCGGCTATCCGTAGCGCTTCGGTGATGCCGCCGGTCTTGGACAGGTCCGGCTGCAGGACGGTGATCGAGCCGTCCTCGATGACGCGGTTGAACTCGAAGCGGGTGTAATGATTCTCGCCGGCGGCGAGCGGGGTGCGGCCGAAGCCTTTCGCCAGCCGATAGCTGCGGTAATCGTGCGCCGGGAACGGCTCCTCCAGCCAGGCGACATTGAGCTCGTCCATGCCGGGCATCACCTGCCGCACGTCCTCGACGCTGTAGCCGATATTGGCGTCTGTGAGAATGACCAGGTCGTCGCCGCAGGCCTTGCGCACCGCGCGGATGCGTTCCAAATCCTTTTTTGGGGTGTCACCGACGCGGAGTTTTACTGCCTTGTATCCTGCTGTCAGGCTTTTTTGCAGTTCGTTTAGGAGTTCTCCCGGAGGCTGGTAGCCAAGCGAAACTCCCCCTGCATAAGCGGGTACGGCTTTCCTCGAACCGCCCAGCAGTTGGTAGAGCGGCATGCCCGCTGCCTGGCCGCGGATGTCCCACAGCGCGCAGTCGATGCCGCTCATGGCAAGGCAGGTGCCGGCGCCCATGCCGTGACTGGCGAGTTGCTTGTCGTAGATCTTCTTCCATACGCCGACCACGTCGGCAGCGTCCATTCCCAGCACGAGCTGACGCAGCGTCGTGTCGATGAGTTTGGCGACCGCGGTATGCGCGCGGCCATGATGAGATTCACCCCAGCCGACCAGCCCGCCCGCGGTCGTGACTTTGACCACCACGGCATCGCGCTTGATGGCGGTGCCTATGCCGAGCGCCACACGGTTTTCCGGCGGCACCGGAAACGACGTCGGATAGGCCTTTACTTCAACGATCTTGAGATCTGCGCTCATTGATTCGATTCCAGGCTTCCGGATTGACGAAATTCTTCGGGGGTTCGCCGGCCAGCATGCGCAGCGTCTCTTCCGCGGCCGCCACGCCCATGCGCTTGCGCGATTCCTGCGTCATGCCGGCGAGGTGCGGCGTGAGGACGGCATTGTCGAGCGAGAGCAGGGAATGGTCCGGCTCCAGGCGGTAGTGCTCGTAGACGTCGAGCATGGCGCCGGCGATATGCTTTCCCCTTAACGCCTCAATCAGTGCCGCTTCCTCGACCACGGCGCCGCGGCCGACGTTGATCAGCCAGGCGCTGTTTTTCATTTTTGCCAGTCTTGCCTTGTTGAACAGATGGTGTGTTTCCGGCGTCAGCGGGCAGGTCACCACCACGAAATCGGATTCCGCGACCAGTTTATCGAGCGCCGCAGGTTCCGCCTCGGGCGGCAGCCGGTCCAGGCGCCGCTGATTGCCGAGCACACGCATACCGAAACCGCCGCGGCAGATTTTTGCCACGCGCCTGCCGATTTCGCCCACGCCGACGATGCCGACCGTCATTGCAGTTATCTCATGCGCTTTCGCACCGAGGGCGCGTGTCTCGTCCCAGGGACGGGTTCTGATTTTTGTAGTTATTTCGAAAGCGTTCCGTCCCAGCGTCAGCATCGCCAGCACGCAGTACTCCGCGACCGACTGGGCATTGCCGCCCGGGATGTTGGCCACTGGAATGGCCCGTTCGGTGGCTGCTCCCAGCGGCACCAGGTCCAGCCCGGTGCCGTGGATCGTCACAGCCTTTATCTTCTTCGCGAAATCAAAGAAATCATCTGGGAGGCGGCTGCGTGTGACTACCGCATCCGCGTCGCAGGAATCCCGGCGGATCCCGTCAAACGAGGCTTCGCTGCACAGGAATACTTCCGTCTTGCGGCGCAGCAACTCGACGCCGGACGGATCGATCGGATCGACCAGCAAGACTTTCAAACGATACCCGCGGCTTTGAGCTGCTTCAGATCGGCGTCGCTGCGGCCGAGCAGGCCCCTCAGCACCTCCTCGTTGTGCTGGCCGAGCATCGGCGGCGGGAGGCGGTATTCGACCGGCGTTTCGGACAGGCGCAGCGGGCTGCGTACCACCGGCGCCACGCCGCCCAACGGGTGCGGCATGTCCACGCGCAGCCCGCGGTGCTGGACCTGGGGATCATCGAACACCTCTTTCATGTTGTTGATCGGACCGCAGGGCACGTTGGCGGCCTCGAGCGTCTCGATCCACTCTTTCTTGGTGCGCGCGCGCATCACCTCCGCGATTAGCGGGATCAACTCTCCGCGGTGCACGATGCGCTGGGACATCGTCTTGAAGCGCGGCTCCTGCGCGAGTTCGGCGCAGCCCGCGGCCTGACAGAAGTTCGCAAACTGGCTGTCGTTTCCGACGGCGAGAATGATGTGGCCGTCCGCGGTGGGGAAGACCTCGTAGGGCACGACCTGCGGATGCGCGTTGCCCCAGCGCGTTGGAATTTTTCCGCAACAGAGGAAGGAGACGATCTGGTTGGCGTTGAAGGCAACCATGGTGTCGAGCAGCGCGGCGTCGATGTATTGGCCATGGCCGGTGCGTTCGCGGTGGGCGATGGCGGCGAGGATCGCGACACTCGCGTACATGCCGGTGAGCACATCGGTGATCGCGATGCCGACTTTCTGCGGGCCGGCGCCGGGCTGGCCGTCGCGTTCGCCGGTGATGGACATCAGCCCGCCCATGCCCTGGAAGATGAAGTCGTAGCCGGGGCGCGGCGCGTAGGGACCGTCCTGCCCGAAGCCGGTGACCGAGCAGTAAATCAGCGAGGAGTTCGTCTGTTTCAGTTTTTCATAGTTCAAACCGTATTTCTTTAGAGTGCCGACCTTGTAGTTCTCGATCAGCACGTGGGACTTGTCCGCCAGCTCGCGGGCGATCTTCTGGCCCTCGGGCCTGGAGATGTCGAGCGTTAGGGATTTCTTGTTGCGGTTGACCGACAGGTAGTAGGCGGATTCGGTCGTGTCCTTGCCCTGGCCATCCTTCATCCAGGGCGGCCCCCATGCGCGCGTGTCGTCGCCGGCACCGGGGCGCTCGATCTTGATCACTTCGGCGCCAAGGTCGGCGAGATTTTGCGCTGCCCAGGGGCCGGCGAGGACGCGCGAGAGGTCGAGGACGCGAAGGTGCGAAAGGGGTCCGGGCATCAGTCGGCCTTGATCAAGGCGGTCAATCCGCCTTCACGCCGGCGTCTTTGATCAGCTTGCCCCACTTGGCAATTTCGCTTTGCACGAAGCTGGTGAAGTGCGCGCGCGAGTCGGCTGCCGGTGTGACGCCCAGGCTCGCGAGCCGTTCCTTCGTGTCGGCAGTGGCCAGCAGTCTGGCGATCTCGGCGTTGATTTTGTCCAGGACGGCGTCGGGGGTCCTGGCGGGCGCGGCGATGCCGATCCAGCCCACGGCTTCGAAACCGGGGTAGCCGGATTCCGCCATGGTCGGGACGTCCGGCAGGAATGGCGAGCGCGTGGATGAGCCGACCGCGAGCGCGCGCAGCTTGCCCGATTTTGCGTGCGGCAGGACCGCGGGGATGGCGTCGAACATCAGCTGGATGTTCCCGGAGAACAGGTCGGTGTAGGCGGGCGGGCTGCCCTTGTAGGGCACATGGGTCAGCTGGATGCCGGCCGTCGAACGGAACAGCTCCATGGTGAGGTGGCTGGTCGAACCTGAGCCGAGCGAGCCGTAATTGAGCACGCCGGGCCGGGCCTTGGCCTGCGCCACCAGTTCCCTGACGCTCTTGAGCGTCGAATTACCGGGCACGATGAGCGTCTGCGGGGTCATCACGACGTTGCTGATGAGCGCGAAATCGCGTGAGACGTCGTAGGGCAGGTTCGGAACCAGGCCGGGATTGATGCCGAATGCGCTGGAGACCGCCATCACCAGCGTGTAACCGTCCGGCGCCGATCTGGCCGCCGCTTCGGTGCCGATGACGGCGCCCGCGCCAGGGCGGTTATCGACGATCACCGGCTGGCCCCAGGCTTCGGTGAATTTCTGCGCGACCAGCCGGCCGATGATGTCCGTCGAGGTGCCCGGCGTGAATTGCACGATCAGCCGGATCGGTTTCGCCGGGTATTCCGTTTGCGCATTGGCGGAAAAAGCCCATGCGGAAATCAAAAAGACCAATATGCGTTTCATCGGGCACTCTCAGGCGAGGCGCGTCAGGATACGCTCAGCCGCTTCCGGCGCAAGCGGAGTTTCGGGCAGCAGGGCGTCGGCCATCCCGGCCTCGAAGCCGGTGGTGACATGGCGCAGCGGGTCGCGCGGCGCGAGGCGGTGCACGTAGGCGAGGAATGCGAGCAGCTGACGGCGCGCGTCGCCCCGTTGCCCCAGCCGGGTGCCTTCGTCGGCGAGCAGCGCTGCGGCGCAGGCGTAGTAAAGGCCGGTCGCGGCCTGGCGGGCATAGGCTTCGCTTTGCGTGCTGGCGACCTCGTGGGCGAATTCGGCGGCCTTGTCGAGCGAAGCCGCGAGGCGCCCGGCGAGCAGCCGCGGGATCGAAGGTGAAATGCGCTCGATGCGCTCGTTCAGTTCCGGCAGCAGCGCTTCCAGGCAGTGTTCGCGCCGGATTGCGCGCAGTACGTCCAGGGCGACGATGTTGGAGGTGCCTTCCCAGATCGAGCCGAGGTGCGCATCGCGCACCAGGCGCGGGTCGGACCATTCTTCGGTGTAGCCCACGCCGCCGCGGATTTCCATGGCGTCCCCGGTGACGCGGCGGGCGTCGCGGCAGGCGCGGAACTTGACGAGGGGGGTCATCAGCCGGACCCGTTTGCGGGCGGCATCGTCTCCCGCATCGGCTTTTTCCAGGTCTTTCGAAATAAAAAATAAAACGGAGCGGGCGGCTTCGGCCGGCAGCATCAGCTTGAGCAGCTGGCGCCGCATGAGAGGCAGTTCGATCAGCTTTTTGCCGAAAGCCTCCCTGTTCCTGGCCACGAACAGGGCCTCGGTGAGCGCGCGGCGCATCATGCCCGCGGCGCGCATGCCGTTCGACAGGCGCGACATGTTGATCATGTCGGCCATCTGCTTGAAGCCCTGCTGCGGGTCGCCGACCAGCCAGGCGAGCGCGCCTTCGAGCTTGATCTCGCCGCTCGGCATGTCGCGCGTGCCGAGTTTTTCCTTCAGGCGCAGGATGCGATAGCGGTTCGGCGATCCGTCCGGCAGCGTGCGCGGCAGCAGGAAGAGCGAAAGCCCCGATGTCCCCTGGGGCGCGTCCTGCGGACGCGCCAGCACCAGCGCAAGGCCAGCATCCACGTTGGAGCAGAACCATTTTTCGCCGTGCAGCGTCCAGTGATCTTTTTCTTTTTTTGCAAGGGTTTTGACCAATCCAACATCTGAACCCGCCTGCTGCTCGGTCATGAACATGGCGCCCTGCGTGAGCGCATCCATGTCCTGCGAGGTCAGGCCGGGCAGGTAGCGCGCCACCAGCGCGGGGTCGGCGAACTTGCGAATGGTGCGCGTCAGCGCATCGGTCATGGACAGCGGGCAGCAAACACCGAACTCGGCTTGCACGTACAGATAGCTGAGGGAGTATTTCGCGACAGGCGGCAACGGCTCAGGCCACCCCAACACGCCGCCGCGGTGCGACATGGCCGCCAGGCCATATTCGCCGAAGGCGACCTCTTCCAGTCTTTTGTAGGCCGGGCTTTTTTCCACTTTCTGGCCGTTCAGGAGCGGCGGATTCTTGTCCGCCACGAGCGCGAGCTCATCGAGCTCCGCTCCGGCCATTTCTCCGAGGCGCCCGAAGTGCGGCAGCAGGTGGCCGCAGAGCTTCGGGTCGAGGTGCAGCCCGAGCAGTCCGCGGAACGAGGGATCCGCGTCGAACAGGTTCAGGCCGCGCGAATCAGGTACGCCTTCCGGCGATCGCGCCGCGCGCGGTCCATCGGACGTGCCCACCGGCTTCTCGACCTTCACTGTTCCAGCCTAGCGCCGCTTGAGAAAGCGTTCGAAGGCCTCGTCGGCCCCCAGCACCCAGGTGCCGAACTCATCGAGCACTTCGTCCGTGAGCTCATCCCGGGTGAGGCGGGTTTTCGCCGGGCCATGGTGCCGGACATTGAGCAGTTCGAGCATGAAGCCGGGTTCGTCGTAATCCGCACGCAGCGTTGCCTGGCAGGGGAAAGGGCCGGCGAGCACAAAAACGCCGCTGACCACCTGGCCCAGCTCGTTCTTCCTGCCGGCGAATTCGTACTTGATGCCGAGCGCCTTCAGCCATTCCTGGATCCGTTGAGTCTCCGCTCCGGCTACTTCCAGTTTGACTGGTTTCGGAAAGCGGACGCGGTACTTGAAGGTGAGGTAGTCGGCGCGCGACTTGCCGTTCAGGTCGCGCGTGCGGAGGTCGGTGAAGCCCTCGCCGAGGACCATGCCCTCGCGGTCGCCGAAGAACATCACGCCCTGCTTGCCGTCGGACACTGCGTTGGCGTCGTTGAGAACAGTGGTGAACTCTGAGAGATAGCGGTAGGCCTCGCGCAGCCGTGCATCGATCAGCGCCGCCGACTCGTCCTTCTTCGTCCGGTCCTCGGTGGCCGTGCGGTTCGCTACCTTCTTCTTCAGCATGTCCAGCGCCGCCAAGCGGCGCACGCCCGTGCCGGCCTGGGTGACGCCGGTCTTCGCTTCACGCTCGCGATCGAACTGCAGCCGGCGCTGTTCCTCGGCTGCCGCCCATCTGAATATTTCCTCTTCCTTTCGCGCGCGCTCGGCCGCTTCGGCGCGCAGCGCCTCCTGCTGCTGCTTTTCGAATCCCTTGGCGAAAACATCCAGGTCGTCGATCAGGGTCGCAGTCGCCGGGTCGGCCTGCGCTGGTTTTGCCTGCGGGCGGGACGCCAGGATGGTCTTGGCGTAATCCGCGCCGGCCGGCGGGGCGCTGCCAGCGATCGCCTTGTAGTCGCGCAGGTCGTTCGCCATCTCGCCGGCGCGCTGGTAGCGCTTGTCGGGCGATTTGGCGAGCGCCCTGTCGAGGATGGTGTTGAAGGCGGCGGGGATCTGCGGGTCGAACTGCGTCACCGCTGGATGCGCCTCGCCTGCGATCCGGTGCATGACCGCGAACACGGTATTGTCGCCAGCGCGCTCGAAAGGCGTGCGGCGCACCAGCATTTCGTACAGCACTACGCCGAGCGAGAAAATGTCCGCGCGCGGGTCCACCGGCAGGCCGGTGACCGCCTCCGGCGACATGTACTTAGGCGAGCCGAGCGCCGAGCCTGTCTGTGTCATCGACGAAGATGCCACGTGCGCGACGCCAAAGTCCGTCACTTTCGCGCGCCAGTCGGCCGAAACCATGATGTTGGCCGGCTTGATGTCGCGATGCGTGATCTTGAAGCGCTGCGCGAGGTCGAGGCCGTCGGCTACCTGCGCCATGAGGTCGGCGATGGTCGCCATCGGCAGGCGCGGCGTCTCGCGAAGAATCTGCTGCAGGGACTTGCCTTCGAGCAGCTCCATCGCGATATAGGCGACGCCGTCCTGCTCGCCGACGTCGTAGATGGTGACGATGTTGGGGTGGTTGAGCCGGCCGGCGGAGCGCGCTTCGCGCAGGAAGCGTTCCCGGACTTCCACCAGGATTTCGGGCGGCAGGTTCGGCAGCAGGGTTTTTATCGCCACGTCCCGCTCGATGAGCGGATCCACGGCCCGATGCACGGCGCCCATCGCGCCCCGGCCGAGTTCCGAGACGATGACGTAACGGCCGAACTGCGTCTGCTCCAAGCGGCTTTCCCCTGCCGATAGCTTAGCGCAGTTCAGACGGAATTCAGATGGGATCCCACGAGAACACGTCCTGCGAACGGTCCAGCGCGTAGAACTGCGCACGCATTGCGGGCATGGCCTGCTCCGCGATGGTCTTGGGCGTCCAGCCTTCGGCGCGGTGCACCGAGCGGATGGGGCGGTTCTGGGACATCAGGAATAATTCGTTGGCGCGCACGGCGAAAATCTGGCCAGTTACGTCCTGGGAGGCGTCGCTCGCCAGGTAGACCGCCATGGGCGCGATCTTGGAGGTTTCCATGCGCTTGATCTTGTCCAGCCGCGCCTTCTGGTCCGGGGTCTCCGCGGGGATCGTCCCAATCATGCGGCTCCAGGCAAACGGCGCGATGCAGTTCGAAGTGACCTTGAACTTGGCCATGTCGAGCGCCATGGATTTCGACAGTGCGGCGATGCCGAGCTTGGCCGCCGCGTAGTTGGCCTGGCCGAAATTGCCGATCAGGCCCGAGGTGGAAGTCATGTTGATGTAGCGGCCGGAGTTCTGGCTCTTGAAATAGGGCGCCGCCGCGCGCGAAACGTAGAAGGTGCCGTTCAGGTGCACGTCGATCACCGCTTTCCACTCTTCGACCGACATGTTGAAGAAAAAGCGATCCCGCAGGATACCGGCGTTGTTGACTACGACATCGATTTTTCCGAAGGCGTCGATCGCGGTTTTTACGATGCGGTTCGCGGCGTCCCAGTCGGCGACGCTGTCGGTGCTGGCGACCGCTGCGCCGCCTTTGGCCTTGATCTCGGCGACGACTTTCTGCGCCGGGCCGGCGTCCTTGCCTTCCCCGGAGACCGAGGCGCCGATGTCGTTCACCACCACTTTCGCGCCGTGCGCGGCCATGGCGAGCGCGAAGTCGCGCCCTATGCCGCCGCCGGCCCCCGTTACGATCACCACTTTGTCTTTGAGCATGGAGTGCATGATAAAGTGAACATGGGAGGATCGCCATGAAATCCAGATTGCTTTTCGCCTTGCTGATCGCCGCCACTGCCGCTGCGCAGGCACAGACCAAGCCCTCGGCGGGGAAATTCTCCGACAACATCGTCAAGATCGGCCTGATCCTCGACATGTCCAGCCTGTATGCCGACATCACCGGCGAGGGTTCGGCCACCGCCGCGCGCATGGCGGTCGAGGACTTCGGCGGCAAGGTTCTCGGCGTGCCCATCGAAGTCGTGGTCGCCGACCACCAGAACAAGGCCGAGATCGCCAGCGTGACGGCGCGGGAGTGGTTCGACACGAAGCAGGTCGACATGATCGCCGACGTTGCCGCTTCGGCAACCGCGCTCGCCGCGCTGGAAGTGGCGAAGCAGAAGAACCGGATCATCATGTTCAGCGGGCCGGCGACCAATCGCCTGACCAACGAAAACTGCTCGCCGGTGAGCGTGCATTACGCTTACGATACCTACGCGCTGGCGGCAGGGACCGGACGCGGCGTGCTCAAGACGGGCGGAGATACCTGGTTTTTCATCACGGCGGACTACGCCTTCGGCTACTCGCTGGAGAAGGACGTCAGCGACGTGGTGCGGGCGGGGGGCGGCAAGATCCTCGGCTCCGTGCGGCACCCGCTGAATGCGTCCGACTTCTCGTCGTTCCTGCTCCAGGCGCAGGCCTCGAAGGCGAAGGTCATCGGCCTGGCGAACGCCGGCGGCGACACCATCAACGCCATCAAGGCGGCCAACGAGTTCGGCATCACCAAGACCCAGAAACTCGCCGGGTTGCTGGTGTTCATCAACGACATCCACAGCCTGACGCTCGCCACGACGCAGGGAATGCTGCTCACCGAAGCCTTCTATTGGGACATGAACGACGAGACGCGCAAATGGGCCCGGCGCTTCTTCGAGCGCATGAAGAAGATGCCCAACATGGCGCAGGCCGGCGTCTATTCGAGCGTCACGCACTACCTGAGGGCGGTGCAGGCGGCCGGCACCGATGAAACGGCCGCGGTCATGGCGAAAATGAAATCCATGCCGATCAACGATTTCTTCGCCAAGAACGGCCGCATCCGTGAAGACGGGCGGATGGTGAAGGAGATGTACCTGTTTGAAGTGAAGAAGCCCTCGGAATCGAAATATCCCTGGGATTACTACAAGCTCAAGGCCACGATTTCGGCCGACGAGGCCTACCTGCCGCTGTCCAAGAGCGTCTGCCCGCTGGTCAAGAAGTAGCCGCTCAGCGGGTTTTTTTCCTGCTTTTTTTGCCGGGCTCGCTGCCGAGACGGTTGAGCAGGGCTTCGCGCTTGAGCTGAGCGCGATGAGGCCGCGCGGGATTGCCCGAGACGGCACTGCCCGCAGGCAGGGACTTGGTGACCAGCGCCAGGGCCATGACAGTGGATCCGGCGCCGATCGTCAGGTGACCCAGGATGCCGCCGCGCGCGGCGATGACCACGCGATCCTCCAGCACCGTGCTGCCCGCCAAGCCCGATTGGGCGACGATGATGACATCCTCGCCCACCCGGCAGCCGTGGCCGATCTGCACCAGGTTGTCGATCTTCGTGCCGCGCCCGATGCGTGTGCTGCCCATGGCCGCGCGGTCGACGCACGATCCGGCGCCGATCTCAACGTCGTCGCCGATCACGACGTTGCCGACCTGGGGAATTTTCACGTGGCTTGCGCCGTCCCGCGTGAAACCGTAGCCGTCCGCGCCGATGGAGACGTTGTTGTGCAGGATGACCCGCGATCCCAGCACGCAGTCTTCGCGCACCACGGCGCCGGGGTAGATGAGGCAGTCTTCGCCGACGCGCGCCCTGGCAAGCACGGAAGCGTTGGGATAGATCACCGTGCGCGGCCCGATCTCCGCTTCGGGCCCCACGTAGGCGCCGGGCATCACCGTCGCCGCGGGCGAGACACGAGCAGCGGCATCGACATGTGCGCCGGGATGCACTCCCTGCCGATGCTGTTCGGCTTTCCTCAGGAATTGCAGCGCGCGCGCGAACGCAAGATGGGGTTTGGCCACCCGCAGCAGTACCGATCCGCTGCGCGGGCGCTGCGCCTTGGCATCCACGATCACCGCCGCGGCCCGGGTGGTGGCCAGGTGCGCCGCGAATCTGGGACTGGCCAGGAACGTGAGATCGCCCGGCGCAGCCGTCTCCAGTGGCGCCACGCCGGTGATGACGACGCTGCCGTCGCCTTCCAGGGTCGCGCTGAGGTGCGCGGCGAGCGAAGCTGCCGAACTACTCGCGGAAAGACGGGTCACGGCGGTCGAGCATTCGCAGCATCGCGGGCCATTCGAGTTCAGTGATGTTGCGCCGTTGCCCCGGTTTGTAGCGTTCATTGGTGAGCCGTACCACCTCCGGCGAAGGGTGATTCAGCTCGGTGTTGCAGGCCATCGCCATGAGCTGCGCCTGGCAGGCTTTTTCCAGCCAGTGCATGGTGACGAAGGCGTCGCAGACAGTGCGGCCCGCGGTCAGCAGGCCGTGATTGCGCAGGATCATCGCAGCGCCCGTGCCCAGGTCTCGCACCAGGCGCTGCTGCTCATCCAGGTCGATCGCGACGCTCTCGTAGTCGTGATAGCCGAGCTGGCCGAAGAACATCGCGTTCTGCGTCAGCGGCAGCAGGCCGCACTTGAGCGCGGACACCGCCATGCCGGCGGGTGAGTGGGTGTGGATCACGCAATCGACGTCATGGCGCGCCTTGTGCACGGCGCTGTGAATGACGAATCCCGCCATGTTGACGCCGTAACCGGTACCTGAATCGAGCACCAGCTTGCCGTCGAAATCTATTTTCACCAGGCTGGAAGCGGTGACTTCTTCATAGGCAAACCCATACGGGTTGATGAGGAAGTGGCCGTCTTCGCCCGGCACGCGGCCCGAGATGTGGTTGTAGACCAGATCGTTCATGCCGAACAGCGCGACCAGCCGGTAGCAGGCCGCGACGTCCACGCGCATGGCCCATTCGGCGGGGCTGACGCTGCTCTTCAGGGAGATGGTTTTGGCCTGCGAAAGGTCGCTCATGACGGCTCCTCCAGTGGGAGGAATTGTCGCACGCCGCGCTATAATCCGCCGCTCACACCAACCCCGTTTCATTTTCCCTCGGTCGATTCGATGAAAGTCCTCGTCAGCGTCAAGCGCGTGATCGATTACAACGTCAAGGTGCGGGTCAAGCCCGACGGCACCGGCGTCGAGACCGCCAACGTCAAAATGTCGATGAACCCGTTCGACGAGATCGCGGTGGAGGAGGCGGTGCGCCTGAAGGAAGCCGGCGTTGCGACCGAGATCGTCGCCGTGTCCTGCGGCTTGCAGGCCTGCCAGGAAACGCTGCGCACCGCGCTCGCGATCGGCGCCGACCGCGCGATCCTGGTGGAGACCAGCGAGGACTTGCAGCCTCTTGCCGTTGCAAAGCTTTTGAAAAAAATATGTGAAAAAGAAACCCCTCAACTGGTCATTCTGGGGAAGCAGGCCATCGACGACGACTCGAACCAGACGGGGCAGATGCTGGCTGCGATTCTGGGTTGGTCGCAGGCGACCTTC
>Ga0070731_10000606_pt1 | contig 45184 bp, 43 predicted proteins | sample Coa_R1_2_FD_66448 | JGI IMG/M metagenome (GOLD analysis project Ga0070731, IMG submission 66448) | Surface soil microbial communities from Centralia Pennsylvania, which are recovering from an underground coalmine fire - Coalmine... | ecosystem: Environmental > Terrestrial > Soil > Unclassified ...
CTCTTTTCTGAACGCCGCAGGACTCGCGCCGGCATGACGCAAAAAAATCATGGGCGGGGATTTCCCGCCCATGATTCCGACTGTACAATGACCGCGCAAAGAACGCTTCGCGGCTCCAGGCAAACACTAGCTCAGCGTGACCGCCGTCCCGGTTGACGCGATGCCGTTCACGATGACCTGAAGCGTGCTCGCGCCGGTCTCGCAGCTGCCCGGGATGTCGAACGTGGCATTGGTCTTGCCCGTGGTCCACACGCCCATGGTCGAGAAGTTGTAGCTCCGCGCAAAACACACGTCGCCGGTCGAATTGTTGGTGATGCGAACGATCGGCCAGTTTGTTGCCGCTTGCGAGTCGTCGCCATACGCTCCGCCGAGGTCGAAGCCGTTGAAGTTCTTCCCCGCGATCGCATTGCCGGTGCTGCCGACGCTCAACGTGGAGGAGACACTCGTCACCATCGGAAGCCATTTGGTTTTGGCCTTTCCGAGCGGCGTATACAGCGAAACTTCTGCGGTCCCGTTCCCGCAACAATCCTGGCTGTCGTCCCAAAGGACCTGGCCCGTCGGGAGAAGGAGCAGGTTGCCGAAGTAGGACGGGTCATTCGGCGACTCGGCGGGATCGTTGACCTGTACCGCCTTGACCTTCCCGGTCTTCGCACTGATGCGGAATTCCCAGAAGTGCGAGGGAGGGTCGTAGACGCCGGGGCTTGCCTGGACGAGAATATTTCCGTTCGGCAGCGTCGCCGCCGGAGCGTCGGCGCAGTCATAGACGGTAGACCCGATTTTCATGACCGGGCCCGATTTCCAGGTTCCGCTCGAGACGTCGTAGATATCGTTCACGCCGAGGGTGGGGTTTCCGCTGAACTGGATAATCGTTCCTTCCGCCCCGTATCTTGGCGTGAGCGGTGCCGGGCCGAGCTCCTTGGAACCGTTGGTCAGCAAGTCCGGCGTTTTACCGGCAAGGCTCCAGGTGCCCGTCGCCGTGTCATAGATCTCGTAATCGTCGTAGTTGCTGCCGATATTCCAGACGTCCACGGTAATGAGGTCGCCACCGGGCAGAGCCGTCCAGCCCTGCTCGCTGTTGCTCCCGAACCCGCTCTGTGCGGTCCATTTCACTGTCGTGCCGCTGATCGATGCGAGCGCCTGATTGCTGTTGCAGCACTCGGCAAGCATGTAGGTGCCGTTCGGCAGGACGATGCTGTCGGCGTCGCCGATTTCGGACCAGCCGGTGGGCGCGGTGACCGACGTCCAGGCGTTCGCCACCGGATCGTAGAGCGCGCCTGCGGTCGATTCTCCGCTCCCGCACGGATTGTATTCGCCGCCGTTTTCGATGAGGCGGCCGTCGGGCAGAATCTGCGCCGCGAAATAAAGCGGGCAGTCATTCGAGGGCATCTTTGCCAGCGCGGTCCAGGTGCCGTCGTTGTATTGGCCCTTGCTGTCCGGCGTGAGGCTGTACGGCTGGTTTGTGCCCGCATCGAACACCAGAACCCGGCCGTCCGTGAGCAATTGAGGCTCCCACGGGCCGTACGTCGTGAACGATGGGAGGTTTCCGACATCCGTCCACGTGCCCGAGCGGGCGGATTTGGGCGCCACATAGGGATGACGCTCGGCAGGTCCCACGTGAACGATGGGCGTGTTGGGATCCCGAGGCGTGGTGCCGAATTTGTACGGATAGAGAAACTGATGCGCCGAGGCATCGGTCGCGAGCGAAGCCATCGCGGCGATCGCCACGAGAGAGGCGCCTGCAGCGATGCGAGATCGTATTTTCATGGGTACCCCCTTTTTCGAGCCGTCCGCCAATCGGACGCGCTCTCGCCCGGTTGGGCTGGTCTTGGCAATCAGCCTACGCGGAACAACTTCGGCGGGCAACGCAAATCGAGGTTCGGCCGGCGGCGGCGTTCTCGCACGCATCCGGTGCCGCGCAGGCATGGCGGAACCGGGGGTGTGCCTTGAAGAAAATCATGGGCGGGATTTCCTGCCCATGATCCAGTCGTACGCGCGAAAACTGCTTTGACGAAGCGCCTAACTCAATGTGACCGCAGTCCCCGTCGAAGCGATGCCGTTCACGATAGCCTGCAGCGTGCTCGCGCCTGTCTCGCAGGACTTCGGGATGTCGAACTCGGCACTCGTCGTGCCGCTCGTCCAGATGCCCATTGTCGAGAAGTTGTAGCTTCGCGCGAAACAGACGTCGCCGGTCGAATTGTTGGTGATGCGGACGAGCGGATAGTTCGTGGACATCTGCGCGTCGTCGCCGTAGGAGGCGCCGAGCGAGAAGCCGTTGAAGTTCGTGCCCGAAATCGCGTTGCCGGTGCTGCCAACGGTCAGCTTGCTGGAAACGCTCGAAACGACCGGCAGCCAACTCGCTCTGGGCGAGCCGACCGGCGTGTAGGTCGCGACTTCGAAGTTCTTGACCTGGCTGTTGTCCCACAGCGCCTGCCCGGTTGGAAGCATGACGAACGTACCCTCGAAAGAAGATGTGTGCTTTCCCTCCCGGGGTTCGTTCACCCGGGTTACTTTGATCTTGCCCTTTTTGTCGGTCAGCCCGATTTCAAAGAAGGCGGACGGTTTGGCGAAAATGCCGGGGCTCGCCTCAACGAGCGTGTTGCCGCTCGGCAGTTCGACGGCCGGAGCGTCCGCACAATCGTACTTCGTACCGCCCACCATCAAGGTTGGCCCGGACGACCATTTTCCGGTCTTGATGTCGTAAATGTCGTTCACGGCGATGGTCGGGTTCGCGCTGAACTGAAGAATCGTGCCGTCCGGACGAACCACGGACGGTCCAAGTTCGTACGCGCTGCTTGTCGACAGGTAATCGGCCGTCTGTCCCGTGAGGCTCCATGTACCGGTGGAGGTGTCATAGGTTTCGTAGTCGTCGTAATTGGCGCCGTGGTTCCACACGTCGACCATCTGCAGATCGCCGTCGGGCAGCGGCGTGAACGTCTCCTCGTCGTTGTAATAGTAGGTGTTTTGGGTGGTCCATTTGACATTCGTGCCGCTGACGGAGGCGAGCGCCGCCTGGCTGGGGCCAAAGTCGCAACAGTCGGCCAGCATGTACGTGCCATTGGGCAGGATGACGCTCTCGGCATCGCCGATCGTGCTCCAGCCGCCGGGGGGCGATACGGAAGTCCAGCTGTTTTTTACCGGATCATAGAGGGCGCCAAGGGTCACGAAGCCGCCGCCGTCGATATTGTACTCGCCGCCGTTCACGATCATGCGCCCGTCCGGCAGAGTCTGTGAGGCGAAGAAGAGCGGTGAATAGCCGGACGGCATGGGCGCGATTTTGCTCCATGTCCCGTCTTCGTATCGCCCCTTGCTGTCGGGCGTCAGCTTGTACCATTGCCCCTTCTTGGTGAGATAGTCGGAGATGAGCACCGTACCGTCGGTCTGCATTCTTGCGTTCCACGGTCCGTGCAGGAAGGGAAGATTGGCAACGTCGGCCCAGGTGCCCGAGCCGCTGTTCTTCGGGGCGACGTATTGGCCGGTGTCGGTGCCAATATTGGGAACCGCCAGGTTGGGATCGATCGGCGCGATCCCGCGTCCGTGCGGACGGTAGACCGGATCGGCGGAAGCGCCGGTGCCGACCAGGAAAATACCGGTTAGCGCCAAGACCGACGCGCCGGCGGTCAGCAACTCTCTGGATTTCATGGGTAACCCCCTTTGTGTGCCGTCCGCCAATCCGGACGCGGGCTCTCGCCCGTTTCGGGCGGCTCTTTCAACCGGAACATTACGCGCGGAACGGCCCCAGGGGCAACGCTGATCATGGGCGGCAATTTGGGACGGGCGCAAAAAATCATGGGCGGGAACGGGGCCCGCCCATGATCGTACAAAGCGCCGCGAAGACGATATTCGCGGCTGAACGCGGTTTCTTAGCTCAGCGTAACGGCGGTTCCCGAGGAAGCGATGCCGTTCACGATGACCTGCAGGCTGCTCGCGCCCGTTTCGCACGACTTGGGAACGTCGAACGTCGCGTTCGTCGTCCCGCTCGTCCATACGCCCATGGTCGAGAAATTGTAGCTGCGGGCGTAGCAGACGTCGCTGGTGGCGTTGTTGGTGATGCGCACGATCGGATAGTTGGTGGCCGCCTGGGCATCATCGCCATAGAACCCGCCCAGCGTGAAGCCGTTGAAGTTGGTGCCGGAAATTGCGTTTCCGGTGCTTCCGACCTTCAAGGAACTCTTGACGCTAGAAACGACCGGCAGCCACGCGGCTTTCGGTTTGCCCTTCGGCGTATACACCGCGACCTCCGTGCTGAACTGGCTGTCGTCCCAAAGGACCTGGCCGGTCGGCAGCAACAGCATGTTGTTCGTGAAGGAATTGCTGTGCGGGGCCGATGTGTTGTCGTTCACCTGGGTCGCCTTCACCGCGCCCGTCTTGCTGATACTCATCTCCCAGAAATGCTCGGGCGTTACGTTGCCGTAGCCCGGGCTGGCGGAGAGAAAGACGTTTCCGTCCGGCAGCACTGCTGCAGGAGCGTCGGCCATGAAGTAGGTGGTGCCGCCGACTTTCAGCGTTGGGCCCGATGTCCACTTCCCGCTTGCCACGTCATAGACATCGCTCACGCCGGGATTTCCGGTTCCGGTGAGCTGGATGATGGTTCCCTGCTTGCCGTACTGAGGCGTCAGCGGCGTAGCACCGAGTTCGAAGGTGCTTGTGGTGCTCAGGTAGTCCGGCGTCGTTCCGCCAAGAGACCAGCTGTTGGAGGCGGTATCATAGACGTAGTAGTTGTCGGAGGTACTGGTGTGGTTCCAGACGTCGACCAGTAACACGTCGCCGTTCGGCAGTGAGGTGAAGCCGTCCTCATCGAAGCAGGGATCGCCGGACGGGCACGTGAAGCCGTTGTACGACGTCCACGTCACGGTCGTGCCCGAGATCGAAGCGAGCGCATACTTGCCCGTTGTGCGCGCGCAGCAGCTGGCGAGCATGTACGTGCCGTCGGGCAGAATGACGCTCTCGGCATCGCCGATCTGGGACCAGCCGGTGGGCGGGTTGACCGAGGTCCAGCTGTCCTTTACCGGATCGTACAGAGCACCCTTGTTGGTCCAGCAGCCACCGCCGCATTGGTCGTTGTACTCGCCACCCTCGATCAGGACGCGGCCGTCGGTCAGAACCTGCTGGGCGTTGAAGTCGGGCGAATAGCCGGCCGGCATCGCTGCGAGCTGCGTCCATTTGCCCGCAACGTAACTTCCCGTCTTGCTCGGCGTAAGCTTGTACCACACGCCGGCAGTCCCGGTGAACGCCTGCTTCATCATGACCGTGCCGTCGGTCAGGAGCAGCGGTCCCCAGCCCCCCTCCCCCTTGAACGGATTGCTCTTCAGATCCGTCCATTTGCCCGACTTGGTTCCCGGTGCGATGTACGGGCGTTCAACCGGGCCGACATGTACAGTAGGCGCGTTGGGATCCTGCGGCGTGAATCCCGGTCTCACCGGAACGTAGATCGGATGCGCGGCGGCATCGGCGGCCGCCAGGAACAGGCTGGCAATCGCCAAAGCCGAAGCGCCGGCGGTAAGCAACATTCTCGATTTCATGGGTAACCCCCTTGTGCGAGCCGTCCGCCAATCGGACGCGCTCTCGCCCGTTTCGGGCGGGTCTTGGCGTGGCACACTATGCGGAAGACATCGCGCGGGCAACGCGGTTCGAGGCCAGGAGACGGGGTCTGAGCATTAAATCTGACTTCAACATTTGAGCCGGCAACGTCCCCGCCAAGGCACCGCCGCCGGTCGGCCTGACCTCCGGCGAGCCCGCCTCCGCGGCGCAATATTCTCGCATGTCAGAGGTGGCGCCGACGGGCACCCGCCCAATCAGAACGCAAAAGCGTACACGCGGCTATCCGCGGCGACGTAGAGGTGTTGGCCCGCGACCAGGATGGTGACGAAATGATGGAGGCCGCTCATTTGCACGCCGCCCCCGGTGAACACGGCCTTACCGCTCGATGCATCGAAGCCATGGAGGAGATTGTCGCCTTCGGCGCCCACGATCCAGACAATAGGATTGGCGTCGTCGGCGGTCGTCGTGAATATCGGGGCGCCGCGGCCATTGAACGGCGCGCACCATGCCACGCCGATGGGCGATGATCCGCTTGCCGCGATATTGAGCATGGTGATGTTGCTGCCCGAGCAGCCGCTTCCACCAGAACTGGTGAACGCCACCATGGTTTGCGACGGCGTTTGGAGAACCGCGGGCGCCGTTATGATCGAGCCGGTTGAAACGGCCTTGATGGCAATCTGCCCGCCAACGCCGCCAAGGTTCGTGCGGTCGGCGAGATAGGCGTTGCCGTCCTTGCCGAAAGCGATCACCCGCTTGGCCGGCTTGGCGCCCGACACCGCAACGTCGAGCGGCAAGGCTTCCGTTCCTCCAAGGTCCAGGTCCTCGTTGTCCAGGGTCTTCCAGTTGGATGGTGTGAAATAATCCCTGCTGTCCTCCGAGTGCTTGAGACCGGGCTTGAGGCGGACGATGGCCTCGCCATCGCTCCAGCTGCTCGCGCCGAAGGTGTTTCCGGTCGTCAGATAAAGCGACTGCCCGTCGCCGGCCATTCCGCCCTGCGCCCAGATTCCACCTCCATTGGCGCGCGTGGCCCAGTGCGCAACGATCCTGGGCGGCGTAACCTGCAGCTGGATCACGGTTCCGTTGTAGCTGCCGCAATCACCCCAATTGCCCCCGTAATTTACGTACAGGTTGCCGTTGAACAGCAGGAGCGCGCTTCGTTCGCCCTGTGTCGATGACGAAAACGTTACGCCCCGTTTGTCCAATTCCTCCTGTACGTCGATGGGCCAATTCGGGAGAATGGAACCGTCAGAAAGCGAGAGCGCGTAAAGGAGGTGACGCGGTCCGGCCTTGCGCTGACCGAGCGCATCAAGATAAAGCACGCCCGCCGAATCGTCGATCACCGGCGTGCCGGTGATTCCATCCGGATCGATGTTTCCGCACGGCAATTGCGAGAGCGATACCGGGTGCGCGAGCTTGGTCTTCCAGATTGTTGCGCCGGTCGCGGCGTCGAGCGCGTATACGGTGTTCGATTCGGTAGCAACAATGATGCGGCCCGGCGTTTTTCCGTCCGGTCGCCAGTACAGCGGCTGCGCGTAAATGTGCCCTTCGATCCTGGTCCTGAAATGAGGATCAAGATGCATGGCGCCGGCGGCCTGGAGCGTCAGGTTCGGCACCGTGTAATGGCCATGCCGCGTAAGGGAGTTGTGGTAGGTGACGATGCTCTGTGCAGTTCCAGCTCCCGGCAGGAGCATCAGAATCGCGGCGAATATCCATGTGTGCCGTTTCACGGGCGGGCTCCTGCTCGGTGTGCACGCAGTCGACGTTGCGCATGGTACGACCATGCGCCGCCGCGGGATAGAAAATTCGCTCGACGGGAATTCGCTCGAAGGGAATCAGCGTCGGCTTATTCGGCCCAGTCTCAGATCCCCGATCGCCAGCCGGCCGATGTGAAGCTCCCGTGCCTGACCCCGCCCCACCGCCAGACTTCCGATCATCAGTCGCCCGATCGCAAGAGCGGCAAACGCCAGAAAGCCGCAGGCGAGAGCACCAAGCGTGATCGCACCGAAAGCGAGCGCCTTCCGACGCGGCCGCACGCGATCAGGCGGAGCCCAGATGGCACGCTCCTCCCGGTGTTCGTCCAATACCTCATTCATTCCGGGGAATTGCTCCAGCGCGAACGATGTCGGATTGCGCACTCTGCCGCGGCCGGGACGGAAAGATCAAGGAAGCGAAAACAGTGCGCGAACCGTGGCAACGTCGACCGCATAGAGAACCGAGGTGATGGCGAGAACGGCTCCGATAAACAGAGTCGAAAACAACAATCCCTCGCGACCGGCATCACCGGCGAACGTCTTGGAATTCATTCGCATGGCCCCTTTCCCCGCAAGGAGAAACTGGCCAATCATCCCACCACCAGGTTACGCTTTTGTTACTTTTCGAACCCGATTCGTACTCAGCCGTCGAGTTCGGGCGGCATCGGAGCCTCTGAATCGGGATCGTGGTGCGAGGCAACGAACGGGATGGTCGCCAGATAGGCGAGGAGAGCAACCGTCAGCGTCGCCCAAGGCCACAACACGGCCGAAGCCAGCAAAAGCCCGCCAAACCCGAAAGCCGCTTTCTTGAACTGCGGCGGTACATGCAGGGTCTTGAGCGACAGTGTCGGGACGCGGCTGACCATGAGCCACGACATCAGCGCGATCATGGCGGCGGAAAGCCACGGATGGCTGAACGCCCGCTCGTTGAACTGGAATGCGAGCACCATGGGAAGAAGGATCAGGCAAGCGGCCGCGGGCGTCGGCAGACCGGTGAAATAGGAGGGAGGCGCCGAACCCGGTTCGCTTTCGGTCTGTTCGACATTAAAGCGGGCCAGCCGGATGGCGCTGGCAGCGCAAAAGATCAGCGCAAACGCCCAACCGGCGCCCTGGGCATGATAGAGCGTCCACATGTATACAAGGACGCCGGGCGCAATTCCGAAGCTGACAAGATCGGCGAGCGAGTCGAGCTGCGCGCCGAAGGCTCCATTCACACCGAGCAGGCGGGCAAGCCTGCCGTCCAGCATGTCGAACACCGCGGCACAAATGATCGCGGCCACCCCGGCTTTCCAATCCCCGCCGAGCGCAAACCAGATTGCCGTCGCTCCAGAGCAAAGTCCGAGCAGGGTCAGCGCGTTCGGCGCGAATTTGCCGATGCGCTCATCCCGCCTGAGCGCGGTTGCGGTGCGCGCGAGATTGCTTCGTCCCAACTCGCCCACCCGCGCCATCAACACGGGAATTCGGCGACCGCGGTCTCGCCGGCCTTCACGGCTTGTCCGCCGCGCACCAGGATTCGCACGTCCGGCGGTAGAAACAGCTCGAGCCGGCTGCCGAAACGGATTATGCCAAAACGATCGCCGCGGCATACGCTTTGTCCTTCCTCGAGATCGCATTCAATGCGGCGGGCAACCAAACCTGCGATCTGCACCACGCCAATTCCGGCGCTCCTGGTACTGTTGCCCTCAGCCCTCAGCCGGATCGACATACGCTCGTTTTCAACGCTCGCCTTGTCAAACGAAGCATTGAAGAATTTGCCGGGACGGTAGGCAAGAGCCTCAACCCTCCCACTACACGGCATCCGGTTCACATGAACGTCAAAAATAGACATAAAAATGCTGATTTTCCAATGCGGTTCTTGGCCGAGCCCGAGTTCAGGGCCCGGCGCCAGCCGAAGAACGGAGAGAATTCGGCCATCCGCGGGCGCAACGATCACGTGATCCCCCGGGGGCGGCCTGCGCTCCGGGTTGCGGAAAAATGCGACAATCCAGACCACGAACGGCAGGCCGACCCAGCCGGCCCACCCCGCGAACGCAAAAAGCAGGGCATCCGCAAGAGCGGCCACGGCGACGAACGGCCAGCCGGCCCGATGAATAATGAACTGCTTCAGATTGTGACCTGTGTGCCCATTTCCACCACCCGGTTGGGCGGCAGCCGGTAGAAACGTGCCGGCGAAAGGGCCGCAGATGCAAGGCGAATGTAGAGCCAGGTGCGCCATTGGCCGAGGATCGGCGGGTCCGACGGCACCAGCGTCTCGTGGCCGAGGAAGAAGGTCGTGCTCTGTACATCGATCGCCAGGCCGAAGGGTCGCGCCGCCTCGAGCGCGAGCGGCACGTCGGGTGTTTCGAAGAAGCCATGGTGGATAAAGACGTTGAAAAAACCCTTGCCAAGCTTGGTTACTTCAAGCCTCTTGCCGGCCGGCACGGTCGGCACATTCTCCACCACGACATGGGCAAGCACGACCCGCTCGTGAAGCACCTTGTTGTGCTTGAGATTGTGCAGCAGCGCGCCGGGAACCACGTCGCCCCGCGGACTGAGGAACACCGCGGTGCCCGCCACGCGCACCGGCGTCTTGTCGGCACGCTCGAGAAACAGGTCCAGCGGCATCGATTCGGTGCGAATTCTCTCCTGCCGGATCCGCCGCCCCCTCCGCCAGGTGTCCATTACGATGAACACGCCGGCAGCGATCAGGAGCGGGAACCAGCCGCCCTCGACGATTTTCACCGAATTCGCCGAGAGGAACGCCAGGTCAATCAGCGCAAGAACGCCGAATATCGGGACGATTCGGTACAGCGGCCATTTCCATCTGCGGAGCGCGACGACCGAGGCCAGCATCGTGCTGATCACCATCACCCCGGTAACGGCGATCCCGTACGCCGCCGCGAGCGCATCGGAGCTCCGGAAAATGAGCACGATCAGAACCACGCCAAGACAGATGTAAAGGTTCATCTGGGGAACGTAGATTTGACCGTAGTCGGTCGCTGAGGTGTGGCGTATTTCCATGCGCGGCAGCTGGCCGAGCTGCACCGCCTGTTGCGTGATGGAATACACGCCGGAGATCACCGCTTGCGACGCAATAATGGTCGCGACAACCGCCAGGATCAGGAGCGGATAGTGCGCCCAGCCGGGAGCGCCCGCATAGAACACGTAGGCGACCGTTCTTGGATCGCGCATGATGGTGGCCGCCTGGCCGAGATACACGAGCACCAGCGCCGGAAATGTTATGTACAACCAGGCGAATCTGATCGGTTGTCTGCCGAAATGTCCCATGTCGGCGTACAAAGCTTCGCATCCCGTTACAGCCAGAACGACCGAGCCCAGCGAGAGGAATGCCAGAGCGGGTTTGGCGACAAAAAATGCGACTGCATGGTAGGGGTTGAGCGCCGCCACGATGAGCGGCGTTTCGATGATTGCGTGCAGTCCCATGCAGGCGAGCACGGCAAACCACACAGCCATGATCGGACCGAAAAGCCGGCCGATGCGGGCGGTTCCATGCCGTTGATAGGCGAAGAGGGCAATCAGAATCGCCAGCGTGATCGGAACAACCAGCGGCGCGAAGCCAGGATTTTCCGCGCGGATGTATTCGACCGCACTCAGCACGGAGATTGCGGGCGTGATCATGCCGTCGCCGTAAAACAGCGCAAGTCCGAGAATCGCCGCGAAACCAATGGCGGTCTTCAGCGCGCGGCCGATCTGTTGCGAGCGATGCGCCAGAGCGGCAAGCGCAAGCACGCCGCCCTCTCCGTCGTTGTCGGCGCGCATGATGAGGACAACGTATTTGACGGTAACGACGAGGATCAGCGACCACACGATCATCGACGCTGCGGCGAGGATCGACAGCCGGTCGGGGGCACTTCCGCCGGTTGCCCGCACTGTTTCGCGCATCGCGTACAGCGGGCTTGTACCGATATCGCCGAACACCACGCCCAGTGCGCCGACGGTCAGAGCCGCGGTTCGGTACCGGCCACGCGCAGACGTCCTGCCGCCGGACAGCGGTTCGTTCGGCGCAGCGGAAATGCCTGGGTGCTCGTTCATCCGACAGGGCCACGAGGAGTGAATCGATTTCAGGTGTAAACGAACGAGCCTCGGGGTTCTCGCCGGCGGGGACGGTCCGGCGCGGGCACCGATTATCGGGGGCAGCGCTCTACCCCGGGCCGCATATAAATTCCATATAGACGCAAGGCCGAGGCGTTATTCGGCGGCGATGCGATCGGGGTTGTCGACCCGATCGGGGCCGATAAATCCCTCAACCAGATATGTCTTGCGGCCCCAGGCGGCGGTGCGGGGGTTCCAGACCCGAACTTCGCTCCAGTCGTTTTCCGGGCTTACATCCGCGACCGGATCATCAATGTAGATGGCGCCATCCCCAAGCCAGTTCGCATGGTCGAGACGGATTTCGCGCAGGGAAACCATTGCGCTGACGACGCCGACATGGCCCCGGCCGGGACCCGCATAACCGGTAAGCACGATAACCGCGCCCAGCTGCGGCGTCGGTCGCTTCGCATAGCGGCCATCGGCTTTGTCCCACCAAGTGCCCGCGTCGCCGAACAGGGTTACTCCTGAACGGGCTCGTGCGTAAGGAACGCACTCAAGGGGCTGCGTCGGCGTTTCGACTCGGGTTCCCTCGGTGTCGGGAGAGGGGAGGGCGGCAAACTCTCGATCGCTTGCGCAGCCCGCCGCACCCAGGGCGCACAGCACCATCGCCGCGGCCCGCAAAACAATTCTTCGCACTGCCCGCCCCTTTCGCTACGCCGATTGCGTTGCGCGCCCGGGTCGATCAGATCAGCCCGGAACCGCGGTGGTGCATTTGAAGCAGGGAAATCTAAACCAATTCTGACTGACGGCGCGGCAGTGCTTCCGCCGGCCGAATGGCGCCACTGCCACTCCACCCCATCGCACCGATGGACAGGAGCCCAGCCGCCGCAAACACAAAGAACGGCGCGCTCCATGCCTGTTCGGCGAGGGCGATAACCGGGAGCAGCAGTCCGGCAGCCAGCTCCGGGCGGCCGCGCCAGCCACAGGCGGTGAATTCGCCGCGCCGGGCTGTTCGGACGAATTCCATTTCAGAACTGGAGAACGCCTCGAAAGTGGCTCTGGCGTTGGACAATATCAGGCCACTTGGAAAAACAATGGCGAGAAGCAGCGATTGCGGAAGGAGTGGCTCGCGCCCGCGTCCGAGCATCGCCTGCCCGCAATACAGATAGCCAACGCTTGCGCCCGCTCCGATGACGGTCACGGCAATACCGAGCTCCGCAACCGCCTGCAGATACGTCACTCCCATGCACATCAGCGCGAGACTGATGCAGGCGCTGAGACCGGCGAGCGTGTAGAACGCGAATTGGCAAATCTGGAAAGACAGGACTGCCTTTTTCCACCACGGCAATCCGCTGGCCAAAATCTGCGGCAGAAGCTTGCGCGCGACCTGCGCGTGGCCCTTCGTCCAGCGTGCCTGCTGCGCACGCCAGGCCGCGGCAGATTCGGGCAATTCGCCAGAGACTTCGACGTCGGAAAGCAACGCGGCCCGCCAGCCCCGCATCGCGCAGCGCATGCTGAGATCGAGATCCTCGGTCAGTGTGTCGCCGGTCCATCCTCCGGACTGGTCGATCGCGCGGCGGTTCCATACGCCCGCCGTTCCATTGAAGGAAATCGGCAGCCCGGCGCGGAACCGGGCTTCCTGCTCAACCGCAAAGTGTCCGTCGAGCAGCAGACCCTGCGCGCGGGTAAGCCAATTGCGCGCACGATTGGCATGGGTCCATCGCGCCTGGACGAACGCCAGTCCGGAATCCGCCAGCAGCGCCGGTACGGTCCGGCGCAGGAAATCACGCGAGGGCTCGAAATCGGCATCGAAAATCGCAACATACGGCGCGTCGGAATGGCGAAGACCGAAGGCCAGGTTGCCGGCCTTGAAACCCGAGCGTTCGCCACGCCTCATGATGCGGAGATTGGCTCCCGGCGGAACCGCGGCCTCGACTGCCCTCCGCAAGTCTTCGTGGCGATCGGCATGGCCGTCGTCGAGCAATTGAATTTCCAGCCTGTCGCTCGGCCAATCGAGGTGTGCTGCGGCGCGCGCGACACGAATCGCAAGCGCGCCCTCGTCGCAAACCGGAAGCTGAACCAGCACATGCGGGAGCGCGTAATCGGGCAGATCGGCGAAATTGACGGGACGCCCCGGACGAAAACGCCGCAGGAGCGTCAGTCCCAGGAGCTGAAGCGACAGAAGTGCCAATAACACAAGCACGCAGGCCAAAGTGGCCTGAAGGAGCAAGGAAAGACCGGACATGAGGTACGGTTCGGACCCCCCTCTCCTCAAATTGGGCGCCAGCCCCCACTGGCGGAGGCGGTTTGACAACGCCTGATCAAATGCAGGGTGCCCGCAATTTGAGGCGACGGGCGAGCTTTAGCAAGGGCTGCGTTCGGCCGGAATAGCCGGACCGGCATTGAACCGAGGCGGGCGGTGCGGTAAGGCCCCCGCGATCGCAGGAGCACGTTTCATGAAAGATACCGTCTTCGGTGCGGTGCTGGCGATCGTTTTTCTGGCGCTTCTGTTTGCTGCGCCGCGACTTCTGCCTCACGGCATAGAGGCAACCAAACAGGCCGAAATCGCTCAGATAAAAAAGGGTTTTTTGGGCACAAAATTGATCGGCTCGTGGGTCTTGGTGTGCTCGAAACCGCCTGCTCCGGGCACCCAGAGACCTCAGGCCGCCGTTGGGCCCTGCCGCATGGCCCGCGCCTATCGCGACAATAACGGGAGGCTCATCCTGACCGTTGCTTTCCGGTATGCCGGCGCGCCCAAAGTACTCACCATGATTGTCCGCTTCCCGCCGATCGGGCGGAAGGGGCAGTTTGTGCTCTTCGTGCTGGGCAGGCAGGCGACCCTCAAACTGCCGGTCTTCGATTGCGCAAGGGATTCCTGCGTTGCAGTCGGAGCTCTGGTTCCGGCAGCAACGTCGCTCCTCGAGTCCTCGCCGCAGGCGCGCGTTGTGCTCCCCCCCACACCAGACGGAAAGCAGTATACCATCAGCATCGCACTCGATGACCTGCCGGCCAGTCTTGCAGCCATGCAGAGAGCCGAACCGTAAGCCGGTTCCATTTCCAGCGGAGGCTGTGCTACAATGTCCTTCGGCGGCACGTCACGGGGATTGCTTCATCCCGCGACCGCATTTGGATGCATAGGGCCGCCCCGCCTTCTGCCGGATTGGCGAGGGGGTGAGCGGCTGTGTCTGGCGGTGGCCCCACAGAGCTCTTGCTAACGGAGAGAGATCAAATGGCGGCAATCTCGACCGCAGAACCTTCGCGCGTCGGCAACGGAGCACTCATACCCGAGCTGTCGTTTGCAGAGCATCTGGTTGCCGCGGGCAAAGTACAGCCGCAGGCCATGGAGCGAGCCCAGCACCTGGCAATCGAAAGTCAGGAACGGCTTGAAAGCGTTCTCACGCGACTGGGCTTGATCACGGAAAGAGATCTTGCCGAGGCGCTTTCGCAGTTCTTGGGTTTGCCGATTGCGGCAGCGGCCGACTATCCACCGCAGCCCATCCTTGAAGATCAGCTCGGCCGGCGTTTCCTGCGCGAGGCCAAAGTGCTTCCGCTGAGGGAGGCCGGCGATTCCGTCGTCGTTGCCATGGCCAATCCACTGGACGCCTATGCGGTCCAGGCCGTGCGCTTCGCGGTGGGAAAGCCGGTGGTTGCACAAATCGCACTGCCTGCCGATCTCGACGCAGCGCATGAGCGCCTCTACGGCGACGGCAAGTCGGGCATTCATCAAATCTCGGGCGAGACCAACGACCTCGGGGGCGACAGCATCGCCGACGACGTCGACCGCTTGAAGGACATCGCAAGCGAGGCACCTGTCATCCGGCTGGTCAATCTTCTCATTAATCAGGCCGTCGAGGCTGGGGCCTCCGACATTCACATCGAGCCGATGGAGAATGAGCTGCGCGTGCGCTACCGCATCGACGGCGTGCTCAGGCCGGTCGACTCCCCGCCCCACCGGCTTTCTTCCGCGATCATCTCCCGCGTGAAAATCATGGCGAAGCTCAACATTGCGGAGCGGCGGCTATCGCAGGACGGGCGTATCGCGATGGCCGTGCGCGGCAAGGACATCGATCTGCGCGTTGCGACCACGCCGACCATCCACGGCGAAGCCGTCGTCATTCGTATCCTCGACCGCGCCCATGTCGAGCTGAACCTGACCTCCCTCGGCTTCGACGAAAGCGTGCTCGGCCCGTTTCGGACGCTCCTTACCCAACCGCATGGTATCGTACTTGTCACCGGGCCGACAGGTAGCGGTAAGACAACGACGCTTTACTCGGCGCTCTCGGAAATCAACACGAGCGACAAGAAGATCCTCACCATCGAGGACCCGGTCGAATACCATTTGCAGGGGATCAACCAGGTGCAGGTGAAACCGCAGATCGGACTGAGCTTCGCGGGAGCGCTGCGCTCTTTTCTGCGCCACGATCCCGACATCATCATGATCGGCGAAATTCGCGATCTCGAGACGGCACAGATCGCTGTACAGGCGGCGCTTACCGGACACCTGATCCTCTCCACGCTTCATACCAACGACGCGGCAACGGCCGTCACCCGGCTCCTCGACATGGGCGTGGAGGACTATCTCCTTACGTCGACGATCAACGGCATCGCGGGCCAGCGGCTCCTGCGAAAGCTGTGCAGCGCGTGCAGCGAACCCTACGAGCCCATTTCCGAACTTGTTTCGCGACTGAAGCTCGAGCGTCTGACGGGCGGCGAGCCCATCGTGCTGCGCCGCGCCGTCGGCTGTCCGTTGTGTCACCACACAGGATACCGGGGACGAACCTCGATCGTCGAAGTGCTGCCCGCTACCGACGGGATCCGGCAGGCGGTGCTGAAGAACGCCGACGGCAATCAGATCATGAAGATCGCGCTCGAGGAAGGCATGCAGACCATGGCATCGCACGGCCTGAGAAAGGCAATCGCCGGGGTCACAACCATCGACGAAGTGCTGCGCGTGGTACCGGTGATCTGAACATGGCGCAGTTCCAATATCGCGCAATGACCGGCTCGGGCGCTGTCGTACGCGGCGTACTCGACGCGCCGTCGCGAGACCAGGTGGTTCGCCAGCTTCGCACGCGCGGACTGTTCCCGCTCGATGCTTCGGAAAGCGGTACGGGCGGATTGCGCGGCCTGCTGCCGAAGAACCTGCGGATCGGTGGCCGCGTAACGATGCGCGGACTCGCCATGGCGACGCAGGAACTGTCCACGCTTCTCAAAGCCGGCCTGGAGCTCGATCGTGCACTCGGCATTCTGGTCGGCCTGTCCGACATCGGTGCGCTGAAGGCGCCATTCGAAGGCGTGCGCAACCGCGTCCGCGACGGCATGGCCTTCGCCGATGCGCTTTCAAGCGATCCGGTGTTTCCGAAGTTCTACGTAAGCATGGTTCGTGCAGGCGAACACGGCGGTACGCTCGACGTCACCTTGCAGCGCCTGACCGATTACCTCTCGCGAACGATGGCGATCCGGGAGCAGGTCACGTCGGCGCTCGTGTATCCGAGCCTTTTGCTCTTGACCGCCGGCGCGTCGGTCATCGTGATTCTGGTGTTCGTGCTGCCGGAATTCCAGCCGTTGTTCGCCGATGCCGGAAAGTCGCTGCCGCTTCCGACGCAGATTGTCATGGGGGCGGGCGATGCCGTGCGCACATATGGCTGGCTCGTCGTTCTGCTGATCGTGGCCGGCATTATTGGCTTGCAGCGTGCGCTCCGAAATCCGGCCAAACGCCTGAAGTGGGACGCGTTCAAGCTGCGCTGGCCGGTTCTGGGCAACCTCATGGCCTCGATCGAAGTGGAACGGCTCATGCGCACGTTCGGGACGCTGCTCTCGAATGGCGTTCCGATTCCAACGGCACTCAATCTCTCAAAAGATGTGCTGTCCAACACTGTACTTGCGGCGGCAATACGCGACGCTGCCGTCTCGCTGCGCGAGGGCGAACGCCTGGCACAGCGGCTGGCGCGCGCGAAAGTATTTCCCCCCGTCACGCTCGATCTGATACGTATCGGGGAAGAATCCGGAAAGCTCGACGAGATGCTGCTTCGGCAGGCCGATCTCGACGAACACCGGATCAAGCACAAGGTGGATCGCGCGCTCGCGCTCCTTGTGCCGGTTCTCACAATCGGACTGGGCATGGTCGTCGCCGGGCTTATTGCCTCGATGCTGGTAGCGATCATCAGCGTCAACGATCTTGCGCTGCAATAGGAGGTGTTCGTGAAGTTTCTCGGCAGGATGAAAATACAGTTGCGGCGCGCCGGGCGCGCGCGTTCGTGCCGGTCGGAAGGCGGCTACACGCTGATGGAGCTGCTGGTCGTGCTGGCGATTCTCGGCCTCCTGGCTGCGATCGCAACGCCGATGGTGCTGCACTACCTCGACAGCGCCAAAGTCTCGACGGCCAAGACGGAGGTCTCCAATCTCGCCGCCGGACTGGATCTCTTCAAATACGACGTTGGCCGCTATCCGACGACGGAGGAGGGACTCGAGGCTCTCGTAAGCGCTCCGCAAGGCGTGGACAACTGGAATGGACCGTACGTCAAAAAGACCACAAAACTGACCGACCCGTGGGGACACCCGTACAACTATCGCTATCCGGGCGAGCACGCCGAGTTCGATCTGTACAGTTACGGCGCTCACGCCGACACGGCGAAGAACGACGAGAAACCTCCGATTGCGAACTGGTGAGTGATGACGATTGGGTGCGTGCGGAAATTCCAGGGAGCGCGGTCCTCGCCCGCATCCGGCGAGGCGGCGTCAAAGGCCGCCGGGACGGCAACATTTTCCGGCGCTCCCGGCGATGCCGGCTTCACACTCATCGAAGTGCTTGTGGCGCTTACGATTCTCAGCATTTCGCTCGCTACGCTTCTGGCAATTTTTCTGCAGGGCCTCGATCGTGCCAAGGAGAGTTCGAACGAAGGGGCCGCGCGCAGCCTCGCCCAGTCTCTTCTCAGTCAGGCCAAGGCCGCTCCGAGTCTTGCGTACGGGTCCACCGCGGGAAAGATCAACCAGCTCCAGTGGCGGATGCAGATCGAGCCGTTTGGCAGCGACGCCGACCGCACCGCGTGGCAGGCCATCCCCGCCGAGATCGTCGCGACCGTTTCCTGGCACGGCGACGGCGGCCTTCGGACAGTCAGACTTTCGACGCTGAAACTCTATCCCAAGCCCGGCGCCCACGACGACGACAATGACGACAACTGATCGGGATTCTTTTTTGCGGCGGGAGAATGGTGAAGCCGGGTTTACCCTGCTCGAACTTCTGATCGCCACAACCCTTATCGCGTTCCTGTCCCTTCTTCTTTTTGGCGGATTGCGGTTTGGAACCCGGGTGTGGGAAAAGTCCGAAACCGCGACGACGGAGAGCAACAGAATCCGCGCAGCGCAGTTCGCCCTCTCGGACGAGATAAGAAACATCTATCCATTTTACGCGGGAACCACGGCCGCCGACAAACACGTCGATTTTTCCGGCGAAGACAAACGCATGACTTTTTTTGCACCGTCAAAGTCCGTACCGGGCGGAATGGACCTCGTGACCATTCAGGCCCAGCCCGGCAAGGACGGCGTGTCCGTCGTGATCGCACGCAAGGTCGAACTCGAAGGCGCCACGGGCGTCGTTTTGCATCACACGGTTATCAGCGGCCTCAAATCGTTCCAGATTTCCTATTTTGGCAGCCCGTCGCCCGAGGGCACGGCGCAATCCGCCGTCACCAACAAGGCCGGATTGGGCGCGAGCGCCGCGGCGACCGCCGCAGCGGCGCCCCAGTGGACATCGGTCTGGGAAGGGCAGACGCGCCTGCCTCTTCTGATCCGTGTTCGCGCGAACGCACCGGGGAACGCATGGTCCGATCTGGTCGTGTCGCCGCAAACCGAAGTTGACGAATCCTGCGTTCTCGACCAGACGACCTATTATTGTCAGGGCCGATAGATGGCTATGTCTTCATTTTCCGATTCCGTAGGTCAGTTCCGCGGCGTTGCCGGCGAACTCGTCGCCGAATGGCGCCAGGAGCTTGTACGGTGGGCGCGAGAGCTGGTGTCCAGCCCGCTCATGCGGGGCGGCGAAGCCGTTCTTCTCGATTTCGCGGCCGGCGAGATCAAGATCGACGTGGTCGGAGCCGGCGGTGCGGTGGAGAGCATCGGCCATACGCTGGACGCGGGCGAAACCGCCGCGCGCGAAATTTCCTCGCTGCTGGCGGGATCCGAACGGGTTCCGCGCGGCACGACCGATGTGATGATTCAACTGCCTGCCGAAGAAGTGCTGCGCCGCCGCTTCGAGTTGCCTGCCGCCAGGCGGTCGACGCTGGCGCGCGCCGTACCCTTCGAACTCGAGCGTCTCAGCCCGATCGAACCCGATCGTCTGTACTACGACTTTTCGGTTTTGCCGAATCCGAAGACGAAGAAACAGGCGGAGCTTGAAATCCGGATTGTAAAACGCAGCAGCGTAGACGCGGCGATCGCGCTCGCGCACGAAGCCGGACTGCGCGTCGGTGTGGTCCGCTTTGCGGGCGACGCGCGCGAAGCGAACTGGAGATCGTTTCCCGTCGATCGGACGGCGTGGCTCAAGCTCAAGTGGCGGCAATGGAACGTTTTTGCGCTCGCGGCGGCTGCGTTGGGGCTCGCGATCGCGGTTGTCTTCGCCGCCTATCTGCGCGGCGCCTCGGTGGCGGACGAACTTTCCTCCGAACTCGACGCCGCCTCGGCCCGCGCCGCCGTCGTTCACCGGCTCGCGCACCAGATAAGCGACGTACAGGCGCAGATCGAATTTCCGCTCGCGGAAAAGCGGGCGCCCTTTCTGCTTCGTATTCTGCAGGAGGTGACGCGAATCCTTCCGGAGGGCACGTGGCTCACCGAATTCCAGCTCGACGGCGGCAAGGTTCACATCCAGGGATTTTCCAAATCCGCATCGGACGTGGTGGGCGACATCGATCGTTCGCCGCTTTTTGCCAACGCGCAATTCATGTCGTCGCTCCAGAGCGCCCAGAACGGCAACGAGCGTTTCGATCTGTCATTCGATGTGAAACAGCCTTCCGACGCGAAGCCGCGCCGGCCCCGGCCGAAACCGGTTCGCCCATGACCGCTCCAAACTTCCTGCGTGGCCGCAAGGGCGCCTTCATCGCGCTGGGTGCGATCGCATTCCTGTTCCTGGTCGTGGTGGCACTGCCGCTCGCGACGATGTTTCGGGCACAGTCCGAAGACCGGACCGAGACGCTGGCCCAGCTTGAGGCGTACCGTGCGGAGGAGGCTCGGCGTCCGGCTCTGGCCGCAAGACTCGCTGCCCTGCAGGAGGGAGCGAAATCGGTGCCGGGCCTGCTCACCGGGACCGGTGCCGCCCTCGCACAGGCGCAATTGCAAAGCGAGATGAAGGATTTGATCGACAGAAACGGCGGCTCGCTTCTCAGCGCGCAGCTTCTTCCACCCACCAAGGTCAAGGGATTCGATTCCGTCTCCATTCAATATGACGTCACGATCCCGCTCTCGCGTTTCAGCGGACTGGTTTATGCGGTGGAAACGCACGTGCCGTACTATTTTGTCGACAGCGCCGATTTCGTGATGCCGCCCAACTGGCACCAAAACGCGCCGAATCAGGATCCCTCCATGGAAATGCGCTGGACCATTCACGCGTATCGCTGGCGAGGGTCGCAATGACCGCGAACCTCAATCCGGCACAACTCGTGTTGGCAGGCGTCTGCGCGGCGCTTCTGGTCGTGCTCGGTTATCTGTTGTTTGCGCCGCTGCCGGAAATATCGCTTCCCCAGGTACACGCGCGTGCGGAATCCGTTGATGACGATCCGCCGCTACCGCGCTTCGAGCCCCCGCCCAAGGCCGCCTTCGCCGAGGTGGACGATCGCTCCGTTTTCAACCCTGCGCGGGTTCGTGTAGTAAGTTCGCAGTCTGTAGCCGGCACGAGCAGCGCCGCGACGCTGCCGTCCGACCTTTCGCTTGTTGGCGTGATCCTCGACGGCGAAAAGAAGCTGGCGCTGATCAAGTCGCCCCAGGAGCCGCTTGCCGTGGGTATTGGCGTCGGCGGCACCATTGAAGGATGGCAGGTGACGCGGGTCGAGCCGGATCGCGTCGCCCTTCGCGCGGGCGGTCCAGAGCAGCAATTGCTGCTTTCGGACAATAAGCTGGAGGCCAGTCCCCCCAACGGGCCCAACGAGCCGAATGGTGTCCGGCGACCGCCCTTCATGCGCCCGGGTTTTCAACGTCCCGGCATGGGTCCGAACGGGCCCGGCAATCCCAACGGCGAAGGCGTGAACAACATGCCCCAGCGCCAAAATCAGAACAACAACAACAACAACAATAACAATAACGACGACGACGACGACAACTGACGACGACGACGACAACTGAGGTGTGCGCCCGATTTCGGGGCATCATGCCCTCGCCCCGGGACGATTGAAGGCGCTGCGCGCTTCTGCCGCAATCCCCTGTTATTCGCTGATAAATTCGCTGTTCCGTGTACGGCGGCAAAAAAACTGCGACCTGTTGCAGGCGTGCACCCGGGACGGAATCCGGTGTGTCGAGGCTTTTCCCGTTAGCGGCTCGAGCCGTTGTCTTTCGCCATGCGCGCGAAGCGCCCGAACAGATAATGGCTGTCCATCGGGCCGGGCGAGGCTTCGGGATGAAATTGTACGGAAAACGCCGGCAGGCCGGCAACGGCGAGACCGCAATTGCTGCCGTCGAACAGCGACACATGCGTTTCCTTCACGCCGGCAGGAAGCGTGTCCCTGTCAACCGCGAAGCCGTGATTCATGGAAACGATTTCAACGCGGCCGGTTTCGATATCCTTGACCGGATGATTGGCGCCATGGTGCCCTTGCCCCATCTTGCGGGTCCTGCCACCGAGAGCGAGCCCGAGCATCTGGTGACCAAGGCAAATCCCGAACACCGGAATGCGTTTGTCGAGAAGCGCCTGGATCGTGGGGATGGCATAGCGGCCCGTTGCCGCCGGATCGCCTGGACCGTTTGACAGAAGTACGCCGTCCGGGTCGTGGCGTAGAACGTCGTCGATTGTCGCGCGGGCCGGCAAAACGGTGACTGCGGCGCCGTGCGCCGCAAGCTGGCGCAGGATGTTGCGCTTGACGCCATAATCGAGAACGACGGCCCGCCAGCCGGGACCCTGCCGTTCGCCATAACCTTCCGCCCAGGCCCAAGGCGTTTCGCGCCACTCATAGGTCTGTCCGCAGGTCACTTTTTCCGCCAGGTCCTGCCCCTCCAGTCCGGGAAAGTTTTCCAGCTCGCGCTTGAGCGCGGGGATGTCGAAATTTCCTTCCGGCGCGTGCGCAACGATTCCGTGCGGCATCCCGTGGTCGCGGATTCGGGCGGTGAGCGCACGCGTGTCGATTCCTGCGATGCCCGGAATGTTGTGCGACTTGAGCCAGAGGTCGAGCGCGGTGAGTGCGCGCCAGTTCGATGGGTGCTCGGCATCGGCGCGCACGACGATCGCACGAACGGCCGGCGTGAGGGATTCGATGTCTTCGCTGTTGGTGCCGACGATACCGATATGCGGGAAGGTGAAGGCGACGATCTGCCCGGCGTAGGAAGGATCGGTGAGGATCTCTTCGTAGCCCGTCATCGCCGTGTTGAAACAGACTTCGCCCGCTGCGTGGCCGACCGCCCCGAAGCCGTGACCCTCGAAAACCGTTCCGTCGGCGAGAACGAGAATGCCGCTTGCGCGCGAAAACACCGCCGCTGCGGGCGCAGCGGAGGATTCAGGAACAAGCACCATCGGGGAGCCTCGGATTTGGCGGAAAATAGAAATGGCCTGCGCGACGGTCAATATGAGACGACGACATTATCGGGAGTCGGCAGGCTGAGCTTGTGGCGGGTGCGGTTTATCCGGTCCCCACCACCAGGCGAGCGCGTTAGACTGCGAATCAACGACGGAGGAGAACCATGAACTTGCGCGAGCGGTTCGGTGAGGCACTGAAAACCGCGATGCGGGCCCGCGACCAGAAACGGGTTTCCACGCTGCGGCTCGTGCTCGCCGCCGTAAAGGAGCGCGATATTGCCAACCGCAGCGAAGCAAGCCGGGAGGGGATATCCGACGACGATATTCTTTCGCTGCTCGCGAAGATGATCAAACAGCGTGAAGAATCGATTGCCGCTTTCGAGGCGGGTGGACGGCCGGAACTTGCGGCTTCGGAACGCGAAGAAATCGCCATCATCCGCGCGTTTCAGCCGGCACAGATGAGCGAAAGCGATACTCAAAGTGCCGCTGCCGCGGCCATCGCGGAAGTGGGCGCAAACGCACCCAGAGACATGGGAAAAGTCATGGCGGTGTTGAAGGCGCGGTACGCAGGCCGGATGGATTTCGCCAAAGCGTCCGCCGTCGTGAAGGACCTTCTGACGCCGAAATGAGCCCCGCGGTGCGCGACTCACAGAAATCCCGCGCGTGGGGCGACGCCAACGCGCGCGCAGCGGCGTAGAGTAACGGATATGCGCTACGGCGAGAGCACGCTCGAAGAGATTCTTCGGCGCACGGATCTGGTGCGCCTCGTAAGTCGTCGCGTGAAGCTTCAGCGCCGCGGCCGGCTGTTCTGGGGCCTGTGCCCGTTTCACCGGGAAAAGTCCCCCTCCTTCAAAGTGGAAAGCGAACGCCGAAACTACAAATGCTTCGGCTGCGGGGCGTCGGGCGACGCGTTCAAATGGCTGATGGAAACCGAAGGCCTGCGCTTTCCCGAGGCCGTCGAGCGATTGGCGCAGGACGCAGGCGTTGTCCTTCCCAAACCAAGCCCGCAGGACGAAGAACGGGAAAAGCAACGCAAGACGCTGTACGAAGTCGTGGAGGCGGGAGCCGCGTTTTTCGAGCAGCAACTGCGTGGGCCGCAAGGTTCTCCTGCGCGCGAATATCTTGCGCGGAGGGGCCTCGATGAAACCGTCTGGAAGCGCTTTCGCCTCGGCTATGCGCCGCAGACACGCAAGGCATTGCTCGAGCATCTGAGGTCGGCCGGAATTCCCCAGGCCGATATCGTGGCGTGCGGACTGGCGCGCGAAGCCGGCGAGGATGGCGCGCGGGATTTCTTCTTTCATCGCGTGATGTTTCCGATCGCGGACGCAAAAGGCCGCATCGTTGCGTTCGGTGCCCGCGCTCTCGAGAGCGACGCCAAACCCAAGTACATCAACACAGGCGAGACGCCGATCTTTTCGAAGGGCCAGCTTCTCTACAATTTCCAGACGGCGCGCGCCGCGGCGTTTCAAAGCGGGCAAATGTTCGTCGCCGAAGGTTACATGGACGTGATTGCGCTTGTGCGTGCCGGTTTTGAGTCGGCAGTGGCCCCGCTCGGCACCGCGCTCACCGCAGACCAGCTGTCGCTGATCTGGCGCACCGTTCCCGAGCCAGTTCTTTCATTCGACGGCGATGAGGCCGGCGGGCGGGCCGCGGCGCGCGCTGCCCTGATGGCGCTTCCGCTCCTCAACCCCGGCCATTCGCTTCGTTTCGCGTTTCTGCCCGCCGGCGAGGATCCGGACAGTCTGATCCACGCCGCCGGAGCCGACGCCATGCGAAGCGTACTGGACGCGGCCATTCCGCTGGTCGACATGGTCTGGCGCGTCAGCGCGGATGGCGGCGTCTTCGATACACCGGAGAGAAAGGCCGCCCTGGTTTCGCGGCTGAATGAGAGGGTGGGCGAGATCGCGTCGCCCGATGTGAGGCGCTTCTACCTCGAAGCCATGGCGGTCCGGCTTCTTGAGCAGCTGGGCGCAAAAGCGTTCGTGTTTGGCGACCAGCTGCGTGTGTCGGCCTCCTCGCCGAAACGCAGTGGTTCGTTCACACGAGCGCCTGATCCGAATGCGGCCGTTTCGACGGCTCTCAAGGCGAGCAGCCTCGCCCGCGCGAAACGGGCTCCCGGTGCGTTGTCCGCGCAGCCCGCGGCCGAGGTGCGGCGGATGAAAGAAGCAGAGGTTCTGGCGCTCGTGCTCGATGCACCGCAGATTCTGGAGCGCCGGTACGAGATGCTGGCCGCCTTGCCGCTCGGCGACCGCGCGCTTGACACTTTGCGCCACGAACTCCTAAACCTCGCCGCTTCCGGCCATAGCCTTGAAACGGCGGGGCTGGAGGACCATCTCGTGCGCGCAGGCATGGCTGGTCTGCTGGGGCGTCTCAAGGCGCGGCGGGCAGCAATTCCGGGCGATTCGAGTCGGGCTCGGAATGCCGAAGGCGGGGGAGCCGTCGATGTCGACGCCATCGAAACGCGTTGGCTTGAGGCCGCCGCCCAGTTACGGGACATGGCCGAACTTGAGGCTGAACGCAGAAAAGCCCTGGAGCGTTTTGTCTCGGAGGCGAACGAGGAAAGCTGGCGCGATTGGCACCGCCTTCTTCTGTCGCGCGCGGTCCCGGGCGCGTAGAGCACCTCCCGCAGTTGCGGGAGCCTGAACCGATAGACGGGCCGAATCGGGCGACCGCAGCGGCAAGACGAGCATGGCGACGAAGCGAACGAACCAGGGCAAGAAAACCGCTCCTACGGCGAGACGGCCGGCGAAAAAGGTGAGGGCCGAGACGCCGGCCCGCCCAAAGACCGCCGCTGTTGCGTCGAAGGCCGTCCGTACAGCGAGCAAGAGCGCGAAGCGCCCGCAACCGGTGTCGAAAACACCGACAAAGAGAAAACCGGAAATCAAAGCCGTCCCGCAACCGAAGATCGAAGCACCCGTTGAGGAGAAGCAAATTTCCATTGCAGCTGCGGCGACGACTGTCGAAATCATAACCGAACCGTTGGTCGAGCCGACGACCGCGCCCGAAATCAAACCCGATGCACCGGCAAAGCCGGGCGCCGAGGGCCCGGATGGCGCTGCGCCGCGTGAAGAAGGCGATTCTCCGCTTCTCGATCTCTCCGATGTGGCCGTCCGAAAGATGGTTACGCGCGCGAAACAGCGTGGCTATGTCACCTATGACGAACTGAACAAGGTTCTTCCGTCCGACAAGGTTTCTTCCGAGCAGATCGAAGACACCATGGCGATGCTCAACGAGATGGGCATCAACGTCATCGAAAGCGAAGAGCAGGACGAGCAGGGCGAACTGCCGGCGCTGGCGCAAGCCAAGCAGGTCGTCGTCAAGACCGGCGACGAGGAAGAACCGTACGATCGCACCGACGATCCCGTTCGCATGTACCTGCGCGAAATGGGTTCGGTCGAGCTCTTGTCGCGCGAGGGCGAAATCGCGATCGCCAAGCGCATCGAGGCCGGCCGCGAGCTGATGATCGGTGCGCTGTGCGAAAGTCCGCTGACCTTCGAGGCCCTGACTGTCTGGCGCGACGAACTGAACGAAGGCAAGGTTCTCCTGCGCGACATCATCGACCTTGAAGCCATGTACGGCGGAGGACCCGATGCGCAGGCCGTCGCCGCGCCGCCCGTCACTCCTTTCGCATCTCCCGGGGCACCCGCCCCGCCGGTTCTCGTCAACGGACATGCTGCGCCTGTCGTCGCCGAGCCCGTTCGGGCCGAGCCGCCGCCTCAAGCCGTCGAGGGCGCTGCCGAAGCGCCGGTCGATCCGGGCGAAGCCGCGGCGGCAGCGGATGCCGCCGCCGAAGCCGAAGATTTCGACGACGAGGGAAATCTGTCGCTTGCGGCCATGGAGGCGTCGCTCAAGCCGCAGATGCTCGAGAGGCTCGACCAGATCGCAAACCTGTACAAGCGTCTGGGACGGCTGCAGGACGCGTCGGTCGAAGCGGCGCTCGCCTCTGACGAACTGTCCAGCGGGCAGGAGCGCCGTTACAAGAAGCTGCGCTCCGAAACGGTGGACCTGGTCAAGAGTCTCAAGCTCAACAACAACCGGATCGAAGCCCTCGTCGATCAGATGTACGGCATCAACCGCCGTCTCGTCTCGATCGAGGGGCGGCTGCTTCGCCTCGCCGAGGCGCACGGCGTCGATCGCGCCGACTTCCTCAGGCAGCATTTCGGCAACGAACTGGACCCGAATTGGGCCCGCCGCGTCGCCCGGCTGAGTGGTCCGGGCTGGCATGATTTTGTCCACGAGGAACGCGACCGCGTCCGGCAGTATCGCGACGAAATCCAGACACTGGCGCAGGAGATGCGCCAGTCGATCAGCGATTTCCGGCGCATCGTGCACACGGTGCAGAAGGGCGAGCGCGAGAGCGGGCAGGCGAAAAAGGAGATGATCGAGGCGAACCTGCGTCTCGTGATCTCGATCGCCAAGAAATACACCAACCGCGGGCTGCAGTTCCTGGATCTCATCCAGGAAGGCAACATCGGGCTGATGAAGGCGGTCGACAAATTCGAATATCGCCGCGGCTACAAGTTTTCGACCTATGCCACGTGGTGGATCCGGCAGGCGATCACCCGGTCGATCGCCGATCAGGCGCGGACCATCCGCATTCCCGTGCATATGATCGAAACGATCAACAAGCTCGTACGCACCTCGCGGCAGATGCTGCACGAGATCGGTCGCGAGCCGACACCGGAGGAGCTCGCCGAGCGGCTCGCCATGCCGCTCGAAAAAGTGCGCAAGGTGCTCAAGATCGCCAAGGAGCCGATCAGCCTCGAAACACCCATCGGCGACGAGGAAGACAGCCATCTCGGCGACTTCATCGAGGACAAGAACGCCGTTCTCCCGATCGACGCGGCCATCCAGGCAAACCTGCGCGAAACCACCACGCGCGTGCTCGCCACGCTCACGCCACGCGAGGAGCGCGTGCTCCGGATGCGCTTCGGCATCGGCATGAACACCGATCACACGCTCGAAGAAGTGGGCCAGCAGTTCTCGGTCACGCGCGAACGCATCCGCCAGATCGAGGCCAAGGCGCTACGCAAGCTGAAACATCCGAGCCGCTCGCGAAAGCTCAGAAGCTTCCTCGACAACTGACCGCCGGTTGGCCGAAAGGGAAATCCGCGCGCGATTGCAATTTGCGCGCCGGGTGCGCAACATCCGCCGGATGAGCCTGTCAGGTTCCAATCGGCTTTATGGACAAGCCGAGCGAGCGGCTGACGCCGCCATTCACGTGGCGGGCGTCCTCTTCGCCGTCAATGGCGGGTTGTGGCTTCTGTTCCACGTCACCGGACTGAGCGTCGTCGTCAGCGTGACCGTGTACTGCGCGGGCCTGCTCGCCATGCTTGCCGGATCAGCGCTGTACAATCTCTGGCCGGCGGGCGCGGCAAAGGACTGGCTGCGGCGTTTCGATCATGCGGCGATCTTCATCATGATCGCCGCCACCTACACGCCGTTCGCGGTGAACCGGCTCGGGCCGCCTTCGGGCGCCGTCATTCTCGCGCTTGTGTGGCTTGGCGCGACCGTCGGCGTTGCGCTGAAGATGGTGTATCCCCGCCGCTTCGAAGCGGCGAGCATCGGCCTCTATCTCGGGCTTGGCTGGCTCATCGTGACGGTCCTCCGGCCGCTTGCCGCGGACGTGGCGGCCGTCGATTTCCGGCTCCTGATCGCCGGCGGATTGGTGTATACGGCGGGCGTCGTTTTCTATCTGATCGAAAGACTTCCCTATCACAAGGCCATTTGGCATGGTTTCGTACTTGTCGCCGTGGTCCTGCACTTCGCTGCCGTAGCCGGCGAATTTGCGGTCTGACCGCGCAAGCCAGGCATCGCGAACGGTATCCGGTGTTCCTTGACCTTCCGTACAACTTTCACTGGATCGAGCCGCGACACGCGGCGCGGTCGGCGCAGGCTTATGCGGGCCTGCTGTCTCCGTTTCTGCGCGCCCATGGAATAAGGGCGGTGATCAATCTGCGGGGCAGCAACCCCACCCATCTGTGGTGGAAATACGAAACGCGTGTGTGCCGGAAAGTCGAAGTTGTGCATCGCGACGCGAGACTGAACTCCCGCCAGATACCTTCGCGGCCCATGCTCGTCGATCTGCTCGACGCCTTCGATACGGTGCCGCGGCCATTTTTGATAAAGTGCTCCGGAGGCCAGGACCGGACGGCTTTCGCCGCGGCACTGTTCATCCTGCATCGCTGCGGCTGGTGGGCGCTCGCGCAGGCGGAGAGACAGTTTGCGGGCTGGCCCTATCTCCACTGGCCGCGGCGGCACCAGCGCTGGCTGAGGCTGTTCCCCGGCTTTGCCGCCGAAAGCGCGGGCGGCATGCCGCTCCGCTACTGGCTCGAGAATTCCTATTCGGCGTCGGAGTTCGGCCGCTGGCTCAGCGAGCGCGGGCATGGCGGAAGTTTCAAAGGATTGTACGGAATCGCCGCGAAGCGATCTTCATGACGCCTGGCGCTGCAAGGGTGAAGGTCTCGCCGGGTGTGTTTTTGTGGCGCGGCTGTCTCGATCGCGCGGCGCAGGACGAATTGATCGCCGATGTTGCCGACCGAACGAAGCACGCGCCGTTTTATCGACCGCGCATGCCGCGCAGCGGGAAACCATTTTCCGTGGAAGAAACGAACTTTGGCAGTCACGGCTGGTTTTCCGACGAAAGCGGCTATCGCTATGAAAGGGTGCATCCGGTTACGAAGCTGCCCTGGCCCGATATTCCGATATCGCTCGTCACGTTGTGGCACGCCGTCGGCAACTACGCCGCGGCGCCTGAATGCTGTCTCGTAAATCTCTATCGCAATGGGGCGCGCATGGGCCTGCACCAGGATCGCGATGAAGCGGCGCTCGAGGCGCCTGTCGTTTCCATTTCGCTCGGCGACTCCGCGCTGTTTCGCATCGGTGGCGTTTCGCGCCGCGATCGCACGGTCAGCGTCACTCTGCACTCGGGCGATGTGATTGTATTTGGCGGTGAGTCGCGCCTCGCCCATCACGGCATTGATCGCGTGATGGCAGGAACTTCGCCTTTGATAGCAGGAGGCGGGCGTATCAATCTTACGCTTCGTCGCGTAACCGACCCGTCTAAAAAATAGGACGCCCCAAAAGATAAGACGCCCGACCAGGGGGCTGATCGGGCGTCACCGCGCCGTTACGCGCTGGCGCCGGGAGGGGATGACCGGCGCCGCTGGAAGGACGCCATCCGGCGTGCGAGCGGGGGGGCAGTGCCTGCCGGACAGTTAATCGTCCTTCCAAGGTCAAAGCTAGGAAGCCCCAACCACCATTGCAACCCTTTTTTCGTGACAATTTCGAAAGCCCCGCATGAAAATTCGCGGATTAGCACAGGTTTTTCGCAGCGATCATTTGCTCACGCGAATGTGCGCGCAACGGCGCGGCGCCATGCCGGCGCGAGAGCGGGCGCGTCATGCACGCGCCGGCGCAGCGCGAGCGGCGTACGCAAATCATGGCGCGCGAGAAACGCGTCTCTGACGCTTGGCCTTTGGTCCATGACGACGTGGTGGATCATCACGTTGCGGGTCGCTGCTTCGCCTTCGCAGACGACGCGCATGTACCATCCACAGCGCACCGTCAGCGTCATGGCCTGTGCAAGGTCGGTGCGACGATGATAAAGATCGACATTCGCGCACGGCCCGCGTGGTTGCGTCACTTCGAGAATGACGGTGCCCCAGAGAAACCGATCGCCGATACCGACAGTTTCCTCGTCGGCTCCTGCCACCGTGAGGTTTTCGCCGAACGTGGCTGCCTGGCAATGCAGATTTTTTCCGTGCTCCACCACGGCCAATGCTCCGCGGAATAGACGCACACGGCCTGGTCGGGCCCGCCATGCACGGCGCGATTGGCCTGCGCGTCCCCGTCGATGCCCAGCGTACCGAAATAGACCGCCTCCGCCCGCACCGGTGATTTCCCGAAAGCAGAAAGCACCGGCTGGCCGTTGCGCTCGCCGATGATCCGGGGGATCCCGCAATTCACGGACAGAACGCTCGGCGGCATCGCCTTACAATTTCCCCAAATCCTTTGCCGTGCGGTCGATTGCGTCCCGGGCCTTCGTGACGATCTCCTCGACTTCCGGCTCGCTGATCGTCAACGGAGGCGCCAGCACCATGGTGTCGCGAATTGCGCGCATCACCAACCCGCTGGCGAAACAGTAATTGCGGCAGCGCGTACCGACGTCCATGTCGCGGGGGAAGAAGCGCCGCTGCGGCTTGTCGGGAACAAGCTCGATTGCGGCCAGCAACCCGTGCCCGCGCACTTCGCCGACCAGCGGATGTGCGGCAAGAGCCTCCTTCAGTCTGTGCTGCAGATAGGGACCGATGGTGTGCTTCACCCGGGGAATGAGGCCCTCCCGTTCGATCACTTCGAGATTCTTGACGGCGACCGCTGCCGCCACCGGATGGCCCGAATAGGTAAAGCCGTGCACCAGCTCCTCGTTTGCGGTGAGGATCGTTTCCGCCATCACGGGGCCGAGCGATATCGCGGAGATCGGCTGGTATCCGGAGGAGAGACCCTTCGCCATGGTCATGACATCGGGCGCGATACCGTATGTATCCGATCCGAACCATTCGCCGGTACGGCCGAAACCCGTAATCACCTCATCGATATGGAGCAGCACGTCATATTGGCGGCAGATGCGCTGAACCTCCGGCCAGTATGTCGCCGGCGGAAATATCAGGCCGCCTGCGCCCTGGATCGGCTCGGCGGAAAACGATGCGACGCGATCCGGCCCCAGTTCGCGGATTTTCGCTTCCAGGCGTTCTGCCATCATGCGACCGAATTCCTCCGGCGCGACGTCGCCATAACCGGCGGCCTCGGCGCCGAACCAGTACGGTGCCGGCACCTTGGCGAATCCGGGTAGTGGCAAATCCCATTGCGGATGCATGGGTGTGAGGCCGGAGAGCGAGGCCGCGGCCATCGTCACGCCGTGATACGAATAATCGCGCGACAGATGGATTTTCTTTTCCGGCCTGCGCTGCCGGTTCCAGAAATAACGGATGAGCTTGAGCGCGGAATCGTTGGCTTCGGAGCCGGAATTCGCAAAGAGAACGTGTTTGTGGTGCGCGGGAAGAATGGTCGCCAGTTTTGCCGCGAGTTCCACCGTGTACGGATTCGTAGTCTTGAAGAAGTGATTGTAATAGGGAAGCGTCCTCAGCGCTTCGTATCCCGCGTCGGCGAGTTCGCGATTCCCGTAACCGACCTGGACGCACCACAGGCCCGACATCCCGTCGATCAGCCGGTGACCCTCGGAATCCCAGAGATAGACCCCGTCGGCGCGCGTGATCACGCGCACGCCCTCGCGGACGAGCGCTCCGGCATCGGAAAAGGGATGAATGTGATGCGCCGCGTCGAGCGCCTTCCAGTGGCTGGTCAGATTGTGCGTGCTGCTTTGCTGCATGGTTCGCTCTCTCTTCGAAAACGTGGGACACGCGCGAAGGCTGTCGCGCGAGGGGCGAGAGAGCGGAGCTAGGGATTGAACCCTATTCGGGCGCAGAGAATGAGCAGGGCGCGTTTGGATGTCATCGCGCCCCACCCTAGCAGGAGCGTTTGGTGCGGGGAAGCTGCCCCGCGTCAGGCTGCTGGCAGTTGCCCCATCGCGGCCGTCTGCGCCCAGGCCGGCAACGCCTTCAGATCGGCATGCCAGCGCTGGATCGCACGGTAGTTCTCCAGGGGATAGTTCACGCGCTCGGCAACGCAGAGCGACGACGCGATCGCAAGATCGGCGATGGTGAGCGTGTCGCAGGTCACATAACGGTGCTTCTCGAGTTCGCCGTTCAGAACGCCGGCGAGGCGATGAAAGGTCGTTTCGGCCTTGGCGACTTCGGCTTCTGAAGGTTCACCGATACCGAAGAACGGTTTGACCAACCGCTCGAATACGTAAACGGCACAGGTCGGATCCCAGTGATTGGATTCCCAGTAGAGCCATTTGGTCAGCGCAAGGCGGTCTTTTGCATCGGCCGGCAGAACATGTGCTTTGAAACCGAGATATTCGACGATGGCGTTGCTCTCCCAAAGGACGAAGCCGTCGTCGTCGAGCACGGGCATGCGGCCGTTCGGATTGAGCGCGAGGAACGTCGGCGTCTTCTGGTCGCCTTTCGCAAGATCGATGAGGTGGAACTCGTAGGGAATCCCGAACTGGTGTGCGGCGAAGAGCGCCTTGAAGCCACGTGGGCTGGGCGGAAACGCGTACAGTTTGAGCGGCATGGCTATTCTCCTTTTCCTGCTGTTTGCGCCGCAGATTCTGCGGAGCCGGTTTCAATGAACCGCGCGAGGCGCGCAGTCTGTTCGCCGAGAACGGAATCGACGGCCTTCGACAGCTCTTCGAAACCGGGCTTCGCGTAGCCGCCGACGGCATAGGTCAGCGTGAGCTGTGTGTGGTTTCCGGCGGCGCGGAGGCCGACCGTCATGGCGCCGTCGACCGCCATGCCCTGCAGGGGGCCGAGCGCGCCGCGCAGCCGCAGGAGTTTTCCGGGAATGGCGTTGACGACCACCATGTGCTGTACCGAACCGCCGCCCGGCAGCTCTTCGCACCAGCAGCCGCCGGCGCGCGCATCGAACGTAAGGTTGGCAGCATCGTGCGAGTAGGTGTGCGCGCTGTTCCACCAATGCGCGGGCGCGAGCAGCGCTTCGTACACACGAGCCGGCGCGGCGGCGATGTCGGCTGTCTCGCTGACCGTGAAGCCGTTCGCCGCTTCGTCTTCGACCGCCGCAGAAACGGGAATCGGCGATACGACAGCGACAGCGGCGGCGAGGAATGCGAAAATCGAATTTCCAGCTGGTATTTTCATTTTGCTTCTGCCTCCTTCGCGTACAGTTCGAGCAGGCCTGTCCAGCCTCCGGGCGAGTCAACCGCATCGCGAAGCGCCTGGGCATCTTCGGCGGCGATGCGGTGCTCGAGTTCGACGCGCGTCGTCTTTTCGCCCTCGGCGATGAAGCGCACCTCAACTTCGCTTTCGACGGTTTCGTCGATCTGAAACTTGCCGTTGACGGTCCACGAGAGCACGAGCCGGGACGGCGGTTCCCAGGCCAGCACCCTGCCCCAGTCGCATTCCGAATCGTCTTCGCCCTTTTCGTACCAGCGCCCGCCCGCGCGCGGCTCGATCACCGCTTCCTTCATCGCCGGCTTCGCAATGTGGTGGGCTCTGGGCCACCACGCATCAAGGCGTCTCGCGAACACGTCGAAGGCGTGTGCCTGCGGGGCGTTGACGGTGATGCTCTTGCGAACGGGCGCCACGCGAATGAACGTCACGTCTCTCTTCCCTCTTTTTCCACTTCGGCCCGAAACGATTCGAGCGCGTCGTCCCAGAACCGGTCGAGCCAGGCGCGCAAAGGTCCGAGTCCCTTCGGATCGATGCGGTAGACGCGCCGCGTTCCGTCCGTCTCGTCCTGCACGAGGTGCGCGTCCTTCAGCACCTTCAGATGCTGCGATACCGCCGGCCGGCTCACCGGCAGCCCGGCGGCAAGTGCGCCCACCGCTTTCGGTCCTGTTCGGAGCCGCTCGAAGATGCGCCGTCGCGTCGGGTCAGCCAGAGCTTCCAGCGCCGTTTTGTAAGTCATGACTTACGGTAAGTGTATACTTACGTGTTGTCAAGCGACCGCCCGAAAAAATATTGGCAGGCAGTAGCGTGTGCTTCGGCTACCCGAAAGCTCAGCGCGGAGGGCGCGGAGGTTTCGCAGAGGACGCAGAAAATGTTTCCACTGTACGCTCACCATGGGCGGCCAAGAGCCGCCCATCCAGTCGAGCCGTGACGATTTTCTGGATGGCCGGGTCTTGCCCGGCCATGGTGAGAATGAGGAGACGTATTTTGTTTTCAGGGAAGCCTGTTTAATCGAGCGAACGAGAGTCTACACGTTCAGCAGCAGGTGCTGGCGCTCCCAGGGGCTGATCACCTGCTGATAGGCGTCGTGTTCGGATGCCTTCACGTCGCCATAGAGCAGCACGAACCTCTCGCCCAGCGCTTCGCGCAGGTCCGTCGACGCGCGAAACTTTGCCACCGCGTCGAGAATGTGCCGCGGCAGCTGATATCGCGTCGATTCATAGGCATTGCCTTCCATCGATTTCGTCGGCGCGAGATTCTCCACCATGCCGAGATAACCGCAGATGAGCGAAGCGCCGATTGCGAGGTAGGGATTGGCGTCGGCCCCCGGCACCCGGTTCTCGACACGGCGATTCTGTACATCCGAGACCGGCACCCTGAGGCCAACTGTACGATTCTCGTGCCCCCAATGCGTGTTGATCGGCGCGGAGAGAAAGCGCACCAGCCGGCGATAGGAATTCACGAACGGCGCAATCAGCGGCATGGCCGCCGGCAGGTGGCGTTGCAGGCCGGCGATGTGGGCGAGAAAGAGGCGCGTGTCCTTGCCGTTCTTGGTGGAGAACAGGCTCCGTCCGCGCTTCGTATCCACCACGCTCTGATGGATGTGCATGGCCGAGCCCGGCTCCTGCTCGTAGGGCTTGGCCATGAACGTCGCGTAGATGTCGTGCCGAAGCGCCGCCTGCCGTACCGTACGCTTGAAGAGGAACGTCTGGTCGGCGAGCGACACGGGATCGCCATGGTTGAAATTGATTTCGACCTGCGCCACGCCCTCTTCGTGGATGAGGCTGTCGATGCCGATGTCCTGCGCCTCGCAGTAATCGTACACATCTTCGAACAGCGGATCGAATTCGTTTACCGCGTCGATGCCATAGGCCTGCCGGCCGGTTTGCGGGCGGCCGGTTTTTCCGGCTGGCGGCAGGAGCGGATAGTCGGGATCGATGTTCTTCGCCGCCAGAAAGAATTCGAGTTCGGGCGCGACGACCGGCCGCCAGTCCCGCTCTTCGTACAGGCGCTTCACGCGCTTCAGGACGGCGCGCGGCGCGAATTCGACCATTTCGCCGCCCTGGTGCTGGCAGTCGCAAATGACCTGCGCCGTCGGATCCTTGTACCACGGCACGATGCGCAGCGTCTCGATGTCGGGAACCATGTTCACATCGGGCGACTGATAGGTGAGAATCTCGGTTTCGGCATCGGCGCCGGTCACCATCTGGCCGAAAATCGAGATCGGCAGGCGAAGGGTCTCGTTGCGCAACCCGCTCAGGAACTTGTTGGTCGGCAGGATTTTCCCGCGCGCAATTCCCGCCATGTCCGGCACGAGGCATTCCACCTCGCCCACGCGGCGCGACTTAAGCCAGTCGGCGAATTCTTCCTCGAGATGGCGGTTCATGACTGCGTCCTGTCGCGCAATGCCGCGCCAAAGCCCGCGAAAATCGCACGCGAGACGTCGTTGTCGCGCCAGCGCCATTCCGGGTGCCATTGCAGCCCGAGGAGAAAGCTTTTCGCGCCGGGCAGGGAAACCGCCTCGATGGTTCCGTCGGGCGCTATGGCGTCGGCGTGAAGCGGCGGCGCAAGCCGGTCAATGCCCTGCGCGTGCAATGAATTGACCTTGAAATGTTTGAGTACGACAAGCCGCGACAGGAGCCCGCCTTCCACAACACGGACCTCGTGCGCTGGTCCATACTGGACGTCGAGATCGGCGTCCCTGTCTTCGCGATGGTCGAAACGGCCCTCCACCTCCTGTACGTGCTGATGCAAGGTGCCGCCGAAGGCGACATTCAGCTCCTGAAAACCGCGGCAGAGGCAGAGCACCGGCGCACCCGCCGCAATCGCCGCCTTGAGCAGGGGCAGCGTCGTGGAATCGCGCTTCTCGTCGAGCAGTACGCCTTCGCGCGGCGCCACGCCGCCATAATGCTGCGGCGAAACATTGGAGGGCGAACCGGTGAAAAGAAATCCGTCGCAGGATTCCAGCAGGTCGGCGGTGGCCAGCGAAGGCTCAAGGACCGGGATCAGAAGCGGCACCGCTTCCGCTGCGTCGCGCACGGCGGTGATGTACTTCTCGCCGGCCATGTGAAAGGGATGATGGCCCACCATCCGGTGGTCGCACGGAATTCCGACAATGGGCGGGCGGGGAGACATGCGGGCAGGCTTTCGCGCTTGCGCAGGGCCTAGCACGGCCCTCCTGGCGCGGGCAAGCGAGGGCTGTTAACCGCCGTTGCTCGCCGGTTTCGGCTGTGCCGAAGTGGTAAACAGCGAAGGATCCAGCGTCACGCCGGTCTTGACGTTGCTGACGGAGACCGTCGTCAGCAGCCCTTGCGCGTCCTTCACGGTCCATTGCTTGAGGGCGAGCGTGGGCTCGGAAAACACCAGCAGCAGATCGCCATTCACATGCGATTTGTGCTCGCGCGCACTGACGAGCAACTGGTCGCCCCTGTGTTCCACGTCAACGATCCCATCGTTGTCGCGCAGATTGATATCGTCGCCCAGGATGAGGCTGAGCGGTGTCGTCCACAGCGCGTAGCGGTCGACGGTATTGAGTTTCCTGTTTTCTACCGCGACCCACCGCCCGTCGCTGACGATCAGCGTGGGATTGGGGTTGGTGTATTCGAACCGCATTCTGCCGGGCTTCTCGATGTAGAAGCGGCCCTGATCGAGCTGCCCTTCCGGCCCGATCTGCACGAAATTGCCTTCCATGGAGCGGATGGCGTTCATCGCCTGGCTCACGCGCTCGAGATCGCTTCGCTGGGCCTCGCTGAGCGTGGTGTTTTGCGCAAACGAAGCGGCGGTCGGGAACAGAAACAGAGCGGCGGCGATGACGATCGCGAGCGAACGGTACAGACGGGGCGTCATGCGGCGGCTTCGGTCGCTCCGCGCCCGATTCCGCAAAGGCCGTCGATCAAGAGTTTCAACACGCCATCGAGTTCGCGCTCGAGCTTCGGCAGTGTGAGCTTCGACCACAATTGCGGGTAACGGAATTTCATCGTCGCCGACTGGATCATTTCTGCCGTCGTTTCCTTGTCGGAAATGGCGAATTCGCCTTTTTGCTCCGCGTCATCGAACAGCTCGACAAAGATTTTTCGTTCGTTGGCAAGCATCCAGTTCGCATATTGCGGCCGTTCGTGGGCGATGACGGTTGCCATTTCGTGGGCGCGCGGATATTTTTCGAGCTTGTGATAGGTGCGCCGAAGTTCCTCGAACAGAAGGTCGCGGAGCCGTTCGCGGGCGCTCTTGCCGGGCGTCATCGCGAGCTTCCGAAGCGATTCCAGGTGCCGCTGATAATCTTCGGTGGCGATGCACTCCGCGATGTCGAGTTTGCCGGGAAAGAACCGGTAGAGGTTGCCTGGCGACATGCTGCAATCGGCCGCGACTTCGGCCATTGTGGTCTTGGCATAGCCGAAATGCGAGAACCGCTTCTTCGCGGCTTCGACGATCTGGCAGCGTACGCTATCCTTTTCGGCCATTCTTGCGGGGTCCGGAATCCTGGTGTGATGTCCACGGTAAGATAATGGACATTTCTGAATAATCAATGGATTGTTCAGTCTTCGCACCTGCACAGAAGGGGCGTTTCGCGGGCGTTCGATGGCCGAAAATGCTGAAACTGCAAAACCTTACGGCCACGTAGGGATATTGGGCAGTGGCGCCTGGGGGACCGCGCTCGCTGTGGTGGCTGCGCAGTCGGGCCGCCAGGTCACCGTGTGGGCGCGCGATCTGGCTTCGCCGAAGGCGCGGCAGGCGCGCGGCTCTCGACTCTTGGAAGGGGTTGTGATCACCGCCGAGCGCGAAAAAGCGATGGAGGCGGACGCGCTTCTTCTCGCTGTTCCGGCGCAGCATCTGCGCAACCTGCTGGTCAAACTTCCCGCGGATCTTGCCGCGCCGGCCGTGCTCTGCATGAAGGGGATCGAGCGCGGTACCGGAAAACTCGTGACCGAACTCGCGGCCGAGACACGGGAAAACTGGAAATTTGCCATTCTTTCGGGCCCGTCTTTCGCGCGCAACGTCGTACAGGGCCTGCCGACCGCCGTTACCATCGCCGCGCGCGCCGCGCTCGCGAAGCGGTTGCAGGCGACGCTCGGCAATACCGCGTTCCGGCCGTATGCGAGCGAAGACATGACGGGCGTGGCGCTCGGTGGGGCGGCCAAGAATGTGTACGCCATCGCCTGCGGCATCGTGATCGGACTCGGCCTGGGCGAGAACGCGCGCGCGGCGCTCGTCGCGCGCAGTTTTGCCGAACTGTGCCGCCTCGGGCGCAGTCTCGGCGCGCGCGACGAGACGCTGACCGGACTTTCCGGCCTCGGCGACCTGGTATTGACTGCAACGAGCATCACCTCGCGCAATTACGCTTTCGGCGTGTCGCTTGGCAAAGGCGCATCCGTGCGCGATCTGACGGCGCCCGATGCACCGCTCGCCGAAGGCGTGGCCACCGCCCCTGCCCTCGTCCAACGCGCGCAGCTCGTGTCGGTGGAATTGCCTATCGCCGAGACCGTGTCGGAAATCCTGTCGGGCGCGCTCGCCCCGAAAGACGCGGTGCCGCGGTTGATGGCACGCCCCTTCAAGATGGAGTGAAACATGCTCTTTGTGATCACGGCAGTGGATAGGGACAATTCGCGCGATTTGCGCCTGGCGACCCGGCCGGCGCACTTCGACTACGTACAGCGCACGGGCGCCGTGAGGCTCGGAGGGCCATTCCTCGACGCCAGGGGCGACATGCTCGGGAGCCTGATCATCATCGAGGCGCCCGATCTCGCCGCCGCGCGGGAGTGGCAACAGAACGATCCGTACGTGAAAGCCGGGTTGTTTGCGAAGAGCGAACTTCGGGCGTGGAAAGCCACGGCCAACTATTGCAATGCGGAGCTATGACGATGGCGTACTGGCTGTTCAAGACCGAGCCCGAAGCGTTTTCGTGGGATCAGCAGAAGGCGAGAGGGGCGAAAGGCGAGCCGTGGAGCGGGGTGCGCAATTTCCAGGCGGCCAGCAACATGAAGGCGATGAAGAAGGGCGATCTCGGATTTTTCTATCATACGGGCGACGAGAAGCGGATCGTCGGGATCGTCGAAGTCATCGGCGAATACCGGCCCGACCCCACCGACGAGACGCACCGTTTCGGGCTCGTCGACGTCAAGGCGGTCCGGGATGTACCGAAACCGGTGACGCTCGCCGACGCAAAGCAGGATCCCAGGCTCAAGGACATGATCCTCGTGAAATATTCCCGTCTTTCCGTCCAGCCGGTGAAGCCGGAGGAATGGAAGCACATCTGCAAGCTCGGCGGCGTGAAAGGTCTCTGACGAAACCCCTCACCCCGCGGCGCTTCGCGCCGCGACCCTCTCTCCCACACAAGGGGAGAGGAAGATGTATCGCAAGCGTACGGATTTCGCCGGTTTACCCCTTCTCCCCTTGTGGGAGAAGACGGCGAGGCCCGGAGAAAGCCGGGCCGAGCCGGATGAGGGGTAGAATTACCGCTGACGCTGGTACAGGACCGTGCCGTCGGTCTGGCTGACGTTGTAGAGCGAGACGCAGTGCGGGTCCTTGAGATTGCGGCAGATGAGATCGACGAACAGAATGTATCGCGTCGCATGCGTTGCCGCGAGGCAGGCATAGCGGCCCTGGACATTCGTCGCCGCAAGTTTGCCGCTGGCGATGCGGCCATATTGCGGAACGATCCCGAAATTCTTGGCGTTGGTGAGCGCGGAGCCGCAGATCTGCGCTTCCTCGGTGAGCAGCGTCCGGATTTGGGTCGTGAGTTTCTCGCGGAATTCGTTCGGCGCGATCACCTTCGGCACGACGTAGCCGAACCAGATCGCAGCGACGATCGCCACCAGAAAACCGCCGAGCACGATGATGCGGATGGCGAGCCATTCGCGGGCAAGTGCGCGGTTCGGTGCAGGCGTACCGGTCGAAGACATTTTTTTGTCCTATCGCATGGTCGGAATTGCAAAGTCGGGATTTTCGCGCACGCCGCCCCTGGGCCAGCGCTGCGTAACTGTTTTCACGCGCGTGAAGAAGCGAACGCCTTCCGGTCCGTGCTGGTTGATGTCGCCAAAGGCGGAGCGCTTCCAGCCGCCAAAGCTGTGATAGGCGAGCGGAACGGGAATGGGAACGTTGATTCCCACCATCCCGGCCCGGACACGCGACGCGAATTCGCGCGCGGCATCGCCGTCGCGGGTGAAGATCGCGACGCCGTTGCCGTATTGATGGTGGGACGGGAGCGCGATTGCGGCGTCGAAATCGGGAGCACGCGCGATCTGCAGAACCGGTCCGAAGATTTCCTCCTGATAGGTTCTCATCGCCGGCGTGACGCGATCGAACAGCGAAGCTCCGAGGAAAAACCCGTTTTCATAGCCCTGCAGGCGGAAGCCGCGTCCGTCGACGACGAGTTCGGCGCCCTCCCTCACCCCGAGATCGATCCAGGAGAGCACTCTGTCGCGGTGCTCGGCGGTGACGAGCGGCCCGTAGGCGGCTTCGGGATCGGTTGGCGGTGCCACAGTCAGGTTTTCGACGCGCGGTTTCAGTCGCGCGACCAGCGCGTCGGCCACTTTCTCCGTTACCGGAACCGCAACCGAAATCGCCATGCAGCGCTCGCCCGCCGAACCATAGCCGGCGCCGATCAACTCGTTCGTCACCTGGTCGAGATCGGCGTCGGGCATGATGATGGCGTGGTTCTTGGCGCCGCCCATCGCCTGTACACGTTTGCCGCGCGCGGCGCCGCGCGAATAGACATGCTCGGCGACGGCCGAGGAGCCGACAAAGCTCACGGCCTGTATGTCGGGATCTTCGATGATCGCATCGACGGCTTCCCGGTCGCCGTTCACGACATTCAGCACGCCCGCAGGCGCGCCGGCTTCGATCATCAGCTCTGCCAGGCGCAGGGGAACGCTCGGGTCCTTCTCGCTCGGCTTGAGGACAAACGTGTTGCCGCAGGCGATCGCGACACCAAACATCCACATCGGGATCATTGCCGGAAAATTGAACGGCGTAATTCCGGCGACGACGCCCATCGGCTGGCGCATGGAATAGATGTCGATCCCCGGGCCCGCGCCCTCCGAGTATTCGCCTTTCAACAGGTGTGGAATTCCGCAGGCGAATTCGATCACTTCGAGGCCGCGCTGGAGGTCGCCCCTCGCGTCCGCGATGACCTTGCCGTGTTCGCGCGACAGAAGGTGCGCAAGCGCGTCCATGTTCCTTTCGACGAGAGCCTTGAAGGCGAACATGACCCGCGCGCGGCGTTGCGGATTGACGCGCGACCATTCCGGAAAAGCATTCTTCGCCGCGGCGACCGCGTCTTGCAGGTCCGTGCGGTTCCCAAACGGTACGCGCGCCTCAACCTCGCCCGTTGCCGGATTGAAGACGTCGCCGAAACGGCCGGAGGTGCCGTTCACATGCTGTCCGCCGATGAAATGCGTAAGTTCTCTCAACTGCGAGGCGCCCGGATCAAGGATCGGGCTTGATACCGGTCATGGAAAAACGCGGCAAGCGAGCATCGTCCGACAAAAATAGGGCCGCGCGATGCACGCGCGGCCCGAGTGGGGGAGATGTGTGTGATCGTCAGCGGTCGAGCGCGAGCTTCTGCCCGTCCGTCAGTCGGGACCCCTGATACGAGCCATTCTTTTCTTTGAGCCAGGCGATCATGTCGCCCGAGGGAGAGAGAAGCTGAATACTTGAGCCTCTTTGCTTCCAGCGGCCGATGCTGTTCAGACCGCCCGGACATTGGGTTGACGGGGTCGCCGCGCCGGCGTCCGGGTCTGCCGCGTCGGAGGAAAGGGTAAGCGTGCACGGGTCCGTGGCCCCGATGCTCAGTTTCCAGACCCCCGTGACGGGCTCCTCGGCGCGGGCGAGAGCGACCGTGGACAGAGCGAGGAAAGCGCCAATGGCGAGCGAACCAATCTTGGTCATGTGAATGTTTCCTTCATCATTTAGCGTTCAGAACAATAGTGACTGCATTCCCTGTTGAGAAGTGCGATTCCTGCATGGGCTTGATGAATGTTTGGCGGAGCTGACCCTCCACCAACAACTCGGCCCATAAGTTTCAATGGCTTACGGCTGCGGACGATAAGCCCGCCGGTAAACGCCGTCCGGCAATTTTCGGCTGCCATGGAAAGGGTTTCGTAACCGCTCTGCCCACAGGGTTCGATCGGGCAAGGCCGATTCGCGGGAAGGGACACCCAATTTTTGCTCGGTTGGCGACCCGAATCAGGCACAATGCCGCTTCCGGCCTTCTCCTGTTCGCTGAGCCCCGGCGCATGGCCATGACCGCTGTCCGCGCATCCTCGGAAGACCTCGCGCCCCCGCTGCCCCCCGGGCTGTGGCGCTATGCCGCGATCGCCTGCATCGTCGTTGCACTCACGGCCGCCGTGGTTGCGCTCGGCGCGCCGGTGGCTGCGGGTTGGCCAGGCGTAATGCTGCTTGCCGGCATCGGTTTTGTTGCGGGAATACTGCTCTGGGCGATCCGCACGCGCTCGACGGCCGACGTGACGGAAGCGAGCCTCATTGCCGAGGCCGCCGCCAGCAGCAGCGTCGGCTGGGCGATTACCGACCGGCACGGCACGGTTGTCCACGCAAGCGCCGCCTATCGCGAATTCGCGGGCGCGACAGGCAAGGATGTACAGAGACCGGCGCTTCTGATGAGCGGCGACGGGGCCGCCGCCGCGCTTTTCCGGCTAAGCCGCAAGGCAGAGGCAGGCGAAGCGCACGAAGAGACTTACCGCAGCGAAAACGGAACCGAATTCACCGCCAGCGTGCGGCCCATCGCCGGCCAGTGTACGGCGTGGTGGTTTGTGCCGCATCCCCCGTCAACACCGGCCACTGGCGCAGGCGAAAGCACCGGCGCGTCGACGGAGTTTTTCGAACACGCGCCGATCGGGCTCGCCATCGTCGCGCAGGACGGAACGATCATCGAAGCCAATGCGCGCTTCTGCCGGTTTTTCCACCTTGTCGGTCCAGTCGGCGGACGTGCCCTCTCCCAATGCGTGGCGGCGGCGGATTCGAGCGCTCTGGCCGAAGCGATCGCGGGCACCGCAAGCGAAGGTTTCACCAAGGTTTTCGTACATCCCGCGGAGCGCAGCGAATGGCTGGCCGAAATCCATCTCCGCCGCATGCCGGAGGCGGAGCGGCTGGCGCTTTATCTTGTCGACGTTTCCGAGCAGAAGGCGCTCGAGACGCGCGTCGCGCAGTCCCAGAAAATGCAGGCGATCGGCCAACTCGCGGGCGGTGTCGCGCACGATTTCAACAACCTTCTTACCGTTATCATCGGCAACAGCGAATTCCTTCTGATGCGTCACCCGGCCGGCGATCCGTCGTTCCGGGAAATCAACGAGGTTCATCAGAACGCGTTGCGCGCGGCCACGCTTGTCGGCCAGCTGCTTGCGTTTTCGCGGCAGCAGACGCTGCAGCCGCGCCTGCTCGCACTCCGGGATTCGATCGGCGAACTCGCCCATATGCTGCGCCGGCTCCTGCGCGAAGGCGTGGAGCTGAAGCTCGAGCACGGCAGCGATCTCTGGCCTGTACGTGCCGACGAAACGCAGATCTCCAACGCGCTGATCAATCTCGTCATCAATGCGCGCGACGCGATGCCGAAGGGGGGGACCGTCACCATCGCGACCCGGAACGAAACGGTCGGCCAACCAGTCGTGCTCGGGACCGGCACCATGCCGGCAGGCGACTACGTCCGCATCGACGTGCGCGATACCGGCGTCGGCATTCCGCACGACCATATGGAAAAGATTTTCGATCCGTTCTTCACGACGAAACCGGTAGGGCAGGGAACGGGCCTCGGCCTGGCGACGGTCTACGGGATCATCAAGCAGACGGGCGGATTCCTGACGGTCGAAAGCGAAATCGGCAAAGGCTCGGTTTTTCGGATCTATCTCCGGCGCGACAAGGGCGAGGCTGTACAATCGCCGGACGCGGAACGCGTTGCCCCGCGCGACATCACCGGCCAGGAAACCATTTTGCTCGTCGAAGACGAAGAAGCGGTGCGAAGTTTCGCCGCGCGCGCACTCAAGCTGCGCGGGTATCAGGTGCTCGACGCGTCGGGCGGCGAGGAAGCCCTGGAGGCAGTACGGCGGCACGCGGGCGAGATCCATCTCCTCATTACCGACGTCGTGATGCCCAATATGGACGGACCGACGCTCGTCCGCGCGATCCGCCGGCTGCGCCCGGAGATTGCGGTTATCTTCATGTCGGGCTATGCCGAAGAAGCTTTCCGGCGCAACGACGAGAACGCAGCCGAACTGCATTTCCTTCCCAAGCCTTTCGGCCTGAAGCAGCTCGCCGCGAAGGTGAAGGACGTCCTTTCCACTGCCCCTGCGCCGGTCGAATAACAGAAAGATTCGCGTCTTTAAGTCCGTCTGCGTACA
>Ga0070731_10000607_pt1 | contig 45088 bp, 52 predicted proteins | sample Coa_R1_2_FD_66448 | JGI IMG/M metagenome (GOLD analysis project Ga0070731, IMG submission 66448) | Surface soil microbial communities from Centralia Pennsylvania, which are recovering from an underground coalmine fire - Coalmine... | ecosystem: Environmental > Terrestrial > Soil > Unclassified ...
GACTCGGGCGTATGGCGCGTCGCCGTGGCGAGCTTCGTGCTCGGCGTCGGCATGGGTTTCGCGTCGGTCGCAACGGTGGTCGCCGTGCAGTCGGTCGTCGGCTGGAACCGGCGCGGCGTCGTCACCGGCAGCAACATGTTCATCCGCACGCTCGGGAGCGCCGTCGGCATCGCGGTGTTCGGCAGCATCGCGAACAGCCGGCTGGCCCATCGCCGGCACACGCCGGCGACGATCTACCACGCGGTCCACGGAGTGTTCTGGGCTCTCGTCGCGGTCGCGGTGCTCGGGGTCGCAGCGCAGCTTCTGCTCCCTCGGCGCGTGACCCCGCTCGACTAGAGACATCGAAGCAAAGCTGGGCCGGTCGGCCCATTGCGTTCGCCTTCCCGCCCCTGTAGCTTCCGCGCACCTGAAGTCAACCGGCCACCCGTACGTAGGGAAGGGGTTGAGACGACGTGCGGCCAATCGACGCGGTTACCCAGAGCTCTCCCGCGTCTCTCGCATGCGTCGAGCCACGGTGCCGAGTGCCGATCAGGACTCTGACATAGGGTCGCGATCTGCGGGTATGTGGCGCCCGCAGATCGTGCACCCGACCTTCAGCCGGAGTCAGCCGAACCAGCGGGCCTTGCGACTCGCGCCGAAGTGCTTCTTCTCGGCGACGAGCTCGACCGACGGCTTCTCGAGGGTGCCGGTCTTCTGGGGGCCGGAGAGGAAGTCGATGTCGACACGGCCCACGCGGCCTCCTCCGAACTCGATGTAGCAGGAGCCGCGGCCGTCGTACGGGCCGGGCCGCTCACCGCCGCGGAGGTGCGCGAGCAGCGACTTCGCGACCACCCGGGCTGCACCCTCGGCGAAGACACCCGCCTTCGGAACACCGATGGTGGCGACGTCGCCGATCGCGTAGACGGCCGGGAACTTCGTCTCGAGCGTCTGCGAGCTGACGGGGATGTACCCGTTCTCCGCCATGCCGCTGGCGAGCACCACGTCGGGCGCACGGTGCTTCGGGACGCCGAGAAAGAGGTCGTACGGCAGCTCGTCGCCGTCGGCGAGCGCCACGACCCCGCGGTTCCCGTCGAGCGACGTGATGCGCCGCCCCGAGACGAACGAGATGCCGCGCTCGGCAAACGCGCCGAGCAGCGCACGTGACGCGTCGGGTGCCGGCGGTATGGGTGTCTCGAACGAGGTCACGATCGAGATCTCGCAGCGGTCGCGGACGCCGCGGGCGGTGAGGAAGTCGTGCAGGAGCAGCGCCGCCTCGCTCGGAGCCGGCGGGCACTTGAACGGCGCGCCGCAGACGCCGACGACCGCCCGGCCCCCGTTGAACTCCGGCAGCGCCGACGCCAGCCGCTCCGCACCGGCGACCGAGTAGAACTCGTTGCCGTAGTCGGCGAGCCCCGGGGTGCCGTCGAAGTCGTAGTCGGCGCCGAGCGCCACGACGAGCACGTCCGCTTCGTGAACCCCCGCGTCCGTGGTGACGCGGCGGGCGACCGCGTCGATCGCCGTCACGGTCTCTCTCAGAACACGCACGCCCGGCTTCTCGATCATGCGGTACGGGAGACGGACGTCGTCCAGCGTGGTCCGCCCGAACATGACGTCCAGCTTCGAGTAGCCGAAGACGAACGCATCGTTCTTGTCGATCAGAACGACGTCGAACGCGTCGCCCTGATCGACTTCCGACAGCATCGTCGCGAGCTCGAGCCCGCCGAAGCCCGCGCCGAGGATCAGGATGCGCATCGGGAGGACGATATCCCGGCGCGTCGAGGTCGTGTCAGGCGCGGGCGAGCAGCTCGTCGAGGATGCGCGGCTCCTCCCGATACGCGGTGAGGTGACCGGCTTCCGGCCACACCTCGAGACGGGCCGCGGGGATTCGCGAGACGAGCCGACGGACCGCACTGAGCGGGGAGTTTCGGTCGCTGTCGCCGTGCCACCAGGTGAGGCTCGCCCGGACGTCCTCCACGCGGAGAGCGGACCAGCCGTTGACCAGCAGCATGCTCTCGTCGACCCAACCGTCGAGTCCCGGGCGAAACGCCTCGCGCACGCCTCGCGCGAACCCTTCCTGCCACAGCGGCTCGCCCATGATCGCGTGGTCTTCCGGCGGCGCGGTTTCCATTTGCGCACGGATCGACGCCAGCGGGTCCTCGAGCATCGCCTCGCGGATCGGGGCGAGTAATGCAGAGAGGCCGTCGCGGTCGCCGGCGGAGGCAAGCCGGTGGGCTTCCGCGTTCACGCTGATCATCATCTCGACCTCGGCCGCCTCGACCGGGGCCGCGCCCACGACGACGGTCGCCGCCTGGACTCGATCCGGGTGGCGCGAGGCGAGCGCGAGGACGTACGGCGCGCCGCCGCTGCCGCCGACGGCGGGGAGACGTTCGATCTCCAGATGGTCGAGCAGGTGGGCGAGGTCGTCGGCGTGCCCGGCGAACGTTCCTGCAGGGTGCGGGCTCGAGGCCCCGTATCCGGGCCGTTCGGTGTTGATCACGCGCAGGCGCCGATCGAGCCAGGGCGCCTCGTCCACGCGGAGCGACAGGCGGGAGCCCGGTGTCCCGGGGCTCCGCAACAGGGGCCGTCCGTCGAGATCGCCGGCTTCCGCCCACGCCAGCATCCGCCCGTCCGGCAACTGCAGGATCTGATCGCGCACGGCTATCGCCCGAACTCGCCTTCGAGCTCACGCTGAACGGCGTCGAGCGTCTCCTCCACCCCGCCGTCGCGGGTCGCGGGCGGATCCCAGGCCCACTGTTCGAGGTACGCATCGCTGCCGATCAGACCCTGCGCCATCGCACGCCGGTCGATCTCCTGCTGGAACCACGCGTCGAGCTGGCGCGAGGTGCTGCCGCCGCCCTCGTCGAACGCCTTCACGACCGACGGCACGTCCTGCCACCGCAACACCTGGAAACGGGCCATCAGCTCTGGACGAACTTGAACCCGAAGCGACCCTTGATGCAGAGGTTGCCGCGCGTGACGTCGTGGTCGTCGGGCGACGTGACCTTGACGATCTCGCCGTCCTGGAGGTGCAGCTCGAGGTTGCAGCCGACGCCGCAGTATGGACAGACCGTGCGGACCTCGTCCTGGCGCGACTCGTCCCACTCGCCGGCCCGTCGCAGGTCGTATTCGCGCTTCGACATCAATGCTCCGGTCGGACAGACGGCGATGCAGTTCCCGCAGTACACGCATGCCGAGTCCGGCAGCGGGACATCGAGCTCGGTGGAGATGTGCGCGCCGAAGCCGCGGCCGGCGACGTGGATGGCGAACGTGTTCTGGTGGTCCGCGCCGCACGCCTCGACACACCGGTAGCAGAGGATGCATTTCGAGTAGTCGCGGACGTAGAGATCGTTGTCGATCTTCACGTCCTGCGCCACCGTGGCTGCGTCGGGACCGAATCGCTCGGGGTGCGCGCCGTAGTCCTCGATGTAGCGTTGCGCGTCGTCTGCGAGGGAGAGATCGACGGAGGACGCGAGCAGCTCCATCACGAGCCGCCTGCTCGTCCGTACGCGCTCGGAGTCGGTCTGCACCACCATCCCCTCCTCGACCTTCCGCGAGCACGCCGGGACCAGCGTGCGCGCCCCTTCGAGCTCGACGACGCAGACACGGCAGACGTTCACCGGCGTGAGCGTGTCGCCGTAGCAGAGGGTCGGTGTCTCGATTCCCGCCCGCTTGCAGGCGTCGAGGATCGTCGAGCCCTCCATGACTCGAAAAGCGCTCCCGTCGACCGTGAGCTCGATCATCTTCTTCGGCGCTGCGATGGAGACGACGCTCATGAGGGCACCAGCACGTCGAGATTCACGATCGCGGACTGGACTGCGCTCGCGGCCGTCTGGCCGAGACCGCAGATCGACGCGTCGCGCATCACCTGCGCCAGGTCGGCAAGCGTCGTCAGCTCGTTGCCCAGGGTGTTGCCCTTCGCGAGGCGGTGCAGGGCCTCCTCCTGGCGGACGGTGCCGACGCGGCACGGAACGCACTGCCCACACGACTCGTCGCGGAAGAACTCGGCGATCCGCAGCACCGCTGCGACGAGGTCGGCCGACTCGTCGAAGACGATCACGACCCCCGAGCCGAGTGTCGCACCCGCCGCTCGGGCATCCTCGAACGTCAGCGGAAGGTCGAGCTGATCCGGGCGCAGGAACGATCCCGCCGCCCCGCCGAGCAGCACCGCCTTCGCCGGGCGTGCATGGGCGAGCTCGAGCAGCTCGCGCAAGGTCGCGCCGAACGGCAGCTCGTACAGGCCGGGCCGTCCGACGTGGCCGGAGACGCAGAAGAGGCGGGTGCCCGTCGACTGGGATGTACCCGTCGCGGCGTACGAAGACCCGCCGGAATCGAGGATCTCGAGCACGTTGAAGAGCGTCTCGACGTTGTTCACGACCGTCGGCTTGCCGAACAGCCCGACCTCCACCGGGAACGGCGGCTTGTTGCGCGGCTCCCCGCGGTACCCCTCGATCGACTGGAACAGCGCCGTCTCCTCGCCGCACACGTAGGCGCCGGCGCCGATCCGCAGCTCGATGTCGAACGCAAAGCCGGCACCGAGCACGTCGCCGCCGAGCAGCCCGGCGGCCCGCGCCTGCTCGAACGCATTCTCGAGGCGCTCGTGCGCCAGCGGATACTCGGCACGCACGTAGACGTAGCCGCGCCCGCAACCCGTCGCGAACGCCGCGATGGTCATCGCCTCGACGAGCGCGAACGGATCGCTCTCCATCAGGATCCTGTCCTTGAACGTCCCCGGCTCCGACTCGTCTGCGTTTGCGACGAGGTAATGGGGCGTCGCGGACTGGCGGGCCACCGCGTCCCACTTCGCGCCGGTCGGGAAGGCCGCGCCGCCGCGCCCGAGCAGACCCGACTCGTTCACCTCGCGGCGCACTGCCTCCGGCCCGAGCTCGACGGCGCGCCGGAGCGCGTCGTAGCCGCCATGCTTGCGGTAGTCGTCGAGCGACGTCGGGTCGATACCCGCCGCGATCCTGCGCAGCAGCCGGAGCCCGGGCTCGCCGGCCTGCGGGAGCGGCGGTCCGGTCTCGGGCAGCTGCACCTCACGGGGGTGCTCGCCGGCGATCGTTCTGAGCGATGCCGGCGCGCGCTCGCAGAGCCCGAGGCACGGCGACGCGAAGGCGCCGTCGGTGACTTCGGCCCCGGCGAGCGCGCACGCGAGATCCGTGCACACGTGCAGCGCCTCCGCCGGCCGTTCCTCGAGAGCGAGCAGCGCGTAGAAGCTGGCCACACCGTAGGCATCCGCCGGGGGAACGTCGAGGCGCCGCGACGCGTAGCCGAGGGCCCCCTCGCTCACCCACCCCACCCTGCGCTGGGCGGCGCGGAGCGCGGGCAGGAGCAGCGGCCGCCGGCGGCGGTCGCCGCGCACGACGCGCCCGTCGCCGGGGGCCTCGGGGCCGAGCACGTCGTCGATCGCCGTCCGTTCGGCCTCCGTCGGCGGCCTGTCGAGCAGGCGAAGGTCCACTAGATGCGTTCCACGCGGATCGCGGTCGCCTTGAACTCCGCCGTCCCCGACTGGGGATCGGTCGCGTCGATCGTCAGGATGTTCGTCTCGACCTCGTCCGGGAAGTGGAGGTTCATGAACGCGAGGCCGGGCCGGAGCGTCGTGTCGTACACGACGCCGGTCTCGACCGCCCCGCGACGCGAGACGATGCGCGCGCGACCGCCGTCGGCGATCCCGTAGCGCGCTCCGTCCTCCGGCGCGAGCCGCAGCGCCGAGCCGTCGCGGTGGAGCGGCGACGAGTATCCGCCCGTCTGCACGCCGGTGTTGAACGACTCGAGCCTCCGCCCGGTGGTGAGGCGGAGGGGAAACTCGTCGTCGAGCGTGTCCACCGGCGGGTCGTGCTCGACCGCGTTGAACGGGGCGCGCTGCTCGACCTCGGCGTCCCAGAGCCGAGCATGCAGGAACTGCTCACCCGCGTGGGACTCGTCCCAGCAGGGCCACGGGATCCCGCCGAGCTCCTCGAGCCGCGCGTAGCTCATTCCCGCGTGCATCGGCGACAGGGAGCGCAGCTCGTTCCACACGTCCTCCGCCCGCGGGCTGCCGAGGTCGTGCCCGAGCCGCCGGCCGAGCTCGTGGACGATCTCGATGTCGTCTCGGGCCTCGCCCGGGGGGTCGACCGCCTTGCGGACGCGTTGCACCCTTCGCTCGCTCGAGGTCACGGTTCCCTCCGCTTCGCACCAGGTGGCCGACGCCGGCAAGACGACGTCCGCGAGCTCGGCGGTCGCGGTTCGGAAGATGTCCTGGACGACCAGGTGGTCGAGGCCGCGCAGGAGCGTCAACGCACGGTGCTGATCCGCCTCCGACTGCGCGGGGTTCTCGCCGATCACGTACAGCGCCGTCAGCTCGCCGCGCTCCATCGCGTCGAACATGCCGCTCAGGTGAAGGCCGCTGCGCGGCGGGATCTTCGATCCCCAGGCGCGGTCGAAGCGCGCCCGCAGAGCATCGTCCTCGACGTCCTGGAACCCGGGAAGCTTGTTCGGGATCGCACCCATGTCGCCGCCGCCCTGCACGTTGTTCTGTCCGCGCAGCGGGCTGAGCCCGGAGCCTCGGCGGCCGACGTGCCCGGTCAGCAGCGCGAGGTCGATCAGCGCGAAGACGTTGTCGACCGCGTTGTGGTGCTCGGTGATGCCGAGCGTCCAGCAGAGCTGCGCGTGCTGCGCGGCCCCGTACGCATGGGCCAGCTCACGAATCGCATCGCCCGGGATGCCGGTGACGCGTTCGGCCTCCTCGAGCGTCCACGGCTCGACCGACTCGCGGTACGCCTCGAAGCCCGTCGTCGCGCGCTCGATGAACTCGGTGTTCGCGAGACCCGCATGGATGATCTCCCGGCCGACGGCGTTCGCGAGCGGGATGTCGGTGCCGACGTCGATCCCCAGCCAGAGATCGGCCCACTGCGCGGACGGCGACCGGCGCGGGTCGACGACGATCAGCTTCGCGCCGCGGTTGACCGCCTTGAGCACGTGGTGGAAGAAGATCGGGTGCGCGTCGCGGGCGTTCGATCCCCAGAGCACGATCAGGTCCGCGACCTCTCGCACCTCCTCGTAGGAGCTGGTCCCTCCTCCTGCACCGAACACCGTCGCCAGACCGACGACGCTAGGGGCGTGTCAGGTTCGGTTGCAGCTGTCGACGTTGTTGCTCGAGAACGCGACCCGTGACAGCTTCTGCGCGGCGAAGTTGAGCTCGTTCGTGGCCTTCGAGCAGCTGAAGAGGCCGGTGAGCCGGCCGCCGTCGATCGCCCTGCGGAAGCCGGACGCGGCGCGATCGAGCGCCTCGTCCCAGTCCGCCCGCCTCAGCTCTTCTCCGTCGCGCACCAGCGGGTGCGTGAGTCTCGTGTACCCGTTTCGCATGGCTGAAGTCTAGAAGCGGCGTGGCCCCGCGAACGGGGCCACGCCGCGAGACGACTCAGGTTCCGGCGGCCGGCGCCTCGACCTTCGTGAACGGGGTCGACTTGCTCAGCCACGTCTTGACGAGCGCCTGGTGCGAATTCACGAACGCCGCTGCCGCCGCGCTGTTCGACATGTGCTTGACGGCGAGGTTGTAGGAGACCGAGTTCTGGTCGTCCGACGTCCAGTTGAAGCGGCGGATGAAGTTCGCGACCTCGGGTGCAGTTTTCGGCAGGTTCGCACCCATCACCTTGTAGAGGTGGTACGGCGGGTAGGCGCAGTTGATCTTCGCCGGCGCGAGCTTCGCGCACTTCGAGGTCCACGCCGGCAACGCGACCTGCGAGAACTTGTAGATCGCGTTCTGGTACTGCGGCGTGTACCAGTAGAAGAGAACCGGCTTCTTCGCCTTGTAGTCGGACTCGATCTCCGTCAGCTGGGCGGCTTCCGTGCCCGCGAAGACGACCTTGAGATTGATCCCGAGGTTCTTGACGAGGGCCTGGTCGTTCGTCACGTAGCTCGGCGAGCCGTCCAGGAACTGGCCTTGCGGAGAGGACTGCGGGGTGACGAAGAGCTTCCAGTCCTTCTTCACGCCCTTCCACGTCTTCAGCTCAGGATGCTGCTGAACGAGATACGTCGGGACGTACCAGCCGATGTTGCCGTCCGGGCCCTCGAGCCCGGCGTCGATGACCTGGTGCTTCCCCTTGATGTACTGCGCGTACTGCGGGGAGTGCCCCCACTCCTCGAGCACCGCCGAGATCTTGTTCTGCGTCATCGCCGGCCACGCCGGGATCTCGTCGATCGTGACGAGGTTGACGTTGTAGCCGAGATCCTTCTGGATCACGTACTGCGCGACGACGTTGTTCGCCAGCGATCCCTCCCACGAGTTCGTGGCGAGCGTGATCGTCGGCTTGCTCGAGCCGCTCCGCGCCTGTGCGCCGAACGCGGTGGCCGCAACGACAGCCGCGACCAGCACGACGGCCGCGGCGATCGCGCGAGGCCGCCTCCACGACCTCGGACGAGTGTGCTTCATGCGCTTCTCCTCCTCTTGTTGTGCGCTGTTTTCACCTCGCGGCCGACCGGCCGCGTTCGGGGTTTGCCTGGCTCAGGCGGTCGAGCACGATCCCCATCAGGACCATCGAGAGCCCGGCCGCCGCTCCGAGGCCGACCTCGGAGCGGGAGAAGCCCGTGACCACGTCGAGACCGAGGCCTCCGGCCCCGACGAGCCCCGCCACCACCACTTCGGCCATCACGAGCAGGATCGTCTGGTTCACCGCGAGCATCACGTACGGGCGGGCGATCGGCAACTCGACCTTCAGCAGCAACTGCCAGCGCGTCGAGCCGAACGACTGCCCCGCCTCGATCACCTCGCGCTGCACCGCGCGAAGCCCGAGCGTCGTCGCGCGGACGGCGGCGGGAAGCGCATAGACGAGCGATGCCGTCACGCCGGCCAGGTTCCCCACGCCGAAGAGCGCGACGACCGGGATCAGGTAGACGAACGCGGGAAGCGTCTGCAGAAAGTCGAGGATCGGCCGCAGGATCCGGTCGGCGATCGTCCAGCGGTACGCGGCGATGCCGAGCGGGATCCCGACGATCAGGTCGACGGCCAGCGCGACGATGACGAGGCTGAGTGTCTGCATCGCGTCCGTCCAGGCGGTGAAGTTGTACGACGTGACGCCCTGGAACGTGTAGTTCGCGGGGGCCTGCATCAGACCGAGCAGCGTCACGCATCCGACGAGCAGGGCGGCGCGACGGATCCCGCCGCGCAGCCATGCGGTAGCGCCGACGAGCCCTGCGACCAGCCACCACGGGAAGTCGCCGAGGAAGCGCTGCAGCGGATTGAGGACATCGAGGGTCAGGAAGCTCGAGAGCGAGCCGCTGACGCCCGTCAGATGGTTGGTGATCCAGTTCAGCGCGTTCGTGCACTGCGTGACGATGGAGAAGCCCCAGCCCGACGGCCAGTCGCCCAGGCCGAGCCCGTACCGGCAGACGAGGACGACCGCGAGCACCGCGCCCCAGAGCCCGGCGAGCTGAGCGCGCGTCAAACGCCGTCGACTCGCCGTCGCGCGATTCGCCCGCTGGCCGAGCGCGGCGGTCGTGCGGTCGAGCCACATCGCCATGAAGACGATCAACAGCCCGGCAACGAGGCCTTCGCCGTTCTCCTGCGTCTGGAGCGCCTGGAGAACCGGGTCGCCGAGCCCGCCGGCGCCGACCAGCGACGCGATCACGACGATCGATAGCGCCATCATGATCACCTGGTTGAGCCCGAGCATGATCGCCTGCGCGGCGAGCGGAAGCTGCACGTGCCAGAGGACCTGGCGGCGGGTGGCGCCGAACGCCTCGGCCGCCTCGATCACGTCCTTGCGGACCGTGCGGATCCCGATCTCGGTGAAGCGGACGAGCGGGGGCACGGCGTAGATGAACGTGGCGACGATGCCGGCGGGATTGCCGATCGAGAACAGCACGACGATCGGAACCAGGTAGGCGAACGCCGGGAGGATCTGCATCATGTCGAGCACCGGCCGAATCGTCTTGCTCACCGCCGGCCACACCGCGGACGCGATTCCGAGCGGGATCCCGACGATGATCGAGAGGACGATCGCGACGGCCATCAGCGAGAGGGTCGTCATCGCGCTCGACCACATGCTCGAGATGCCGTTCGGCCCGCCGTTGGGGATCTGCAGGATCCCGAACGACGAGACCATCACGGCCGTGAAGATCGCCGTGCGCCACCGCCCGGCGAGCCACGCGATCACCGTCGCGGCCGTGAGCACGCCCACCCACGTCATCCAGTGCAGGAAGTTGACGAGGTCGTTCGTCGTGCCGTTCATGAGACTCGCCAGCCCGCCGATGACGTGGTGCAGGAAGAAGTTCGACTGCTGATGGTTGCTCACCCAGTTGTCCGCGCTGTCGAACCAGCGCGGGACTCCGAGCAGCCAGTTCGACGGGAAGCCGCTGTGGAAGCCGCTGGCGATCACGCCGCCGACGCAGATGCCGATGCCGACGAGGACAGGCAGGATGTAGCGGTTGAGGCCGCCGAGCCCGGCGAGCGGCCGCTGGAGCGCCTTCGCGCTGAGCGTCGACGCCGTCACGTGCGCAGTTCGGCCGGCTGCTCGGGCACGTTCGTCTCCTCGCGCCCGGCCAGGATGTGGATCACCATCCGCCGGTCGAGGATCCCGACGAGATCGCCGCCGGCGTCGACGACGCCGATCGGGCCACGCGCGCCGAAGACCACCGGCAGCAGCTCGCCGAGCCGCTCGTCCGAGCGCACCGTGCTCTCGGGACGCTCGCCGGAATGCGGCTGTACGGCGAACGATGCGGTGAGCACCTTGCCGCGCGGGACGTCACGGACGAACTCGCGGACGTAATCGTCGGCCGGCGCTCCGACGATCTCCGCGGGCGCGCCGACCTGCACGAAGCGGCCGTCCTTCATGATCGCGATCCGGTCGCCGAGCTTCAACGCCTCGTCGAGGTCGTGCGTCACGAAGATCACCGTCTTGTGGAGGCGCTCCTGGAGGCGCAGCACCTCGTCCTGCATCTCCCGCCGGATGAGCGGGTCGAGCGCCGAGAACGCTTCGTCGAAGATGAGCACCTCGGGGTCCACTGCGAGCGCGCGCGCGAGGCCGACGCGCTGTTGCATGCCGCCGCTCAGCTGGTCGGGGTAGGAGGCCTCGACGGCGGCAAGCCCGACGACCGAGAGGAGCTCCCGCGCGCGCGCATGGCGGGCCGCCTTGTCGACCCCCTGCACCTCGAGGCCGTAGGCGACGTTGTCGATCACCGTTCGGTGCGGGAAGAGGCCGAAATGCTGGAACACCATCGACACCTTCGTCCGGCGGAGCTCCCGCAGCGTCTTCGGGTCCGCGCCGAGGACGTCCGTGCCGCAGATGTGGATCGAGCCCGACGTCGGCTCGATCAGCCGCGTGACGCAACGGACGAGCGTCGACTTGCCGCTGCCCGAGAGACCCATGACGACGAACACCTCGCCTCGACGGACGTCGAACGAGATGTCGCGCGAGGCGACCGTGCAGCCCGTCTTCGCCATCAGCTCGGCGCGCGGCAGGTCGATTTCTTCGCTTTGCCGCACGCGCTCCGCGTGCGGGCCGAAGATCTTCCAGACGTCCCGGCACGAGACCTGGACGTCCGCGGCGGCCTCTTGCAGCGCGCTCACCGCCCTAACCTACTCCCCTTCGCTCGAGAGTGAAACTGTTTCGCCGCCACGCGGTGAAACTGTTTCCCCGCCTCGCGGTGAAACTGTTTCGCCGCCTCGCGGTGAAACAGTTTCTGAAGATCAAAACAGACCAACCGTGCGGCCCTCGTCGTCGATGTCGACGTTGAGCGCAGCCGGCCGCCTGCCCAGCCCGGGCATCGTCTGCATGTCGCCGCACAGCGCCACGAGCCAGCCGGCGCCGGTGTACGCGCGGATGTCGCGAACGGTGACGGTGAAACCGGTGGGCGCGTTCTCGAGCGCGGCGTCGTGTGACAGCGACAGGTGCGTCTTCGCCATGCAGATCGGCAGCTTGTCGAAGCCGACCTCGACGAACTGCTTGATCTTGTCCTGCGCGGGCTTCAGCAGGGAGATCCCGTCGGCGCCGTACACGCGCCGCGCGATCGTCTCGATCTTCTCCTCGATCGGCGAGTCGAGGTCGTACACGGGGGCGAAGTTGCTCGGCTGCTCGGTCGCGGCGATCACCGCCTCTGCGAGCTCCGCCGCCCCTTCGCCGCCGCGGAGCACGGCCTCGTTCGTCTGCGCGGCGAACGCACCGTTGGCGAGCGCGATCTCCCGCACGAGCTCGACTTCGTCGTCGGCGTCTCCGGGAAAGCGGTTGATCGCCACGACGGCGTTCAACCCGAACTCGCGGATGATCCCGAGGTGGCGGTTCATGTTCGCCGAGCCGCGTTCGATCGCCTCCGCTCCGCCGGACGGGTCGCCGCCGTGGTGCTTGAGCGCCTTCACCGTGGCGACGAGCACGACGGCACTCGGGCGCAGGTTGCCGACGCGGCAGACGATGTCGAAGAACTTCTCCATGCCCATGTCCGAGCCGAAGCCGCTCTCCGTGAGCACGACGTCGCCGAGCTTGAGAGCGACCCGGTCCGCGACCAGGGAGTTGTTGCCGTGGGCGATGTTGGCGAACGGCCCGCAGTGGATGAACGCCGGTTGCCCTTCGAGCGTCTGGACGAGGTTGGGCTTGATGGTGTCCTTGAGGAGCACGGTCATCGCGCCCGCGGCGCCGATCTCCTCGGCGGTCACTGGGCGGCCCTCGTAGGTGGTCCCGACGGTGATGCGGCCGAGGCGCTCGCGCAGGTCGAACAGATCGCGCGAGACGGCGACGATCGCCATCACCTCGGACGCGGCCGTGATGTCGAACCCGGTCTGCCTGACGTACCCGTTGGCGCGACCCCCGAGGCCGATTGCGATGTCGCGCAGAGCGCGGTCGTTCATGTCCATGCAGCGCCGCCAGGTGATCGAGAGGGCGTCGATGCCCAGCTTGTTGCCGTGGAGGATGTGCGCCTCGACCATCGCGGCCAGCAGGTTGTTCGCCGCGCCGATCGCGTGGATGTCGCCGGTGAAGTGGAGGTTCATCTCCTCCATCGGAACCACCTGCGCGTAGCCGGCTCCGGTCGCGCCGCCCTTGATCCCGAAGACGGGGCCGAGAGAGGCCTCGCGCAGGCAGAGGACCGGCTTGCGGCCGATGTGCCCGAGCCCCTGCGTGAGCGAGACGGACGTCGTCGTCTTGCCTTCGCCGGCCTTCGTCGGCGTGATCGCGGTCACGCACACGAGCGGCGCGTCGGCACGGTCGGCGAGCCTCTCCAGCACCGAGAGCGAGACCTTCGCCTTGTAGCGGCCGTACAGATCGATCTCGTCCGGCTCGAGGCCGGCGGCAACGGCGATCTCGGCGATCGGACGCAGCGTTGCCGTCTGCGCGATCTCGAGCGAGGAGGGGAGCTGGACTTCCACGGTCTCCTTTCGGGTCAGCTGATCGCCCGCGAGAATATGAGTAATGTATCACCGTGTCCAGCGTCGAGTCGCTCGTCGAGGCCCCGAGCTCGCTCGCCGAGCGCGCGTACTACGCGATCCGGGAGATGATCGTCTCGCTCCGGCTGCGGCCGGGCGCGGTGATCAACGAGCGCGCACTCGTCGAGAGCCTCGGCATCGGCCGGACGCCGGTGCGTGAGGCGCTGCGCCGGCTCGCCCAGGAGCGGCTGGTGGAGGTGTATCCGCGGCGCGGCATGTTCGTGACCACCGTCGAGATCCGTGACCTGGCGAGCCTGTGCGAGGTACGGGCTGCGCTCGAGAGCCAGGTGGCGCAGCTGGCGGCGAGGCGCGCGACCGACGACGACAGGGCGGCCCTGCGCGAGTTGGTCGAGGAGCTCGACCGCCACGAGCAGCTCGATCAGCCCGCGCTGATGGCATTCGACGAGCGCATCCACCGCGCGGTCTACCGCGCGGCGCACAACCCGTTCCTCGAGCAGACGCTCGAGGAGTACTACGTGCTCGCGCTGCGCATCTGGCACCTCGCGCTCGATCAGGCGAGCGGCCTCGAGGCGGCCGTGCAGTCGCACCGTCCGCTGCTCACCGCGATCGTCGACGGCGATGCGACCGCCGCCGGCCGGTTCATGCGCAGACACGTCGACGATTTCGAGCAGGCGATGAAGCGCGTCCTGCTGGGGGTGTGACGGCGGTGGCCGGGTTTCCCGCCGCCGCCCGCGCCGTCGTGATCGGCGGCGGCATCGTCGGCTCGAGCGTCGCCGGCTGGCTGTGCAGGCTCGGCTGGCGCGACGTCGTGCTCCTCGACAAGGGCCCGTTCCCGAACCCCGGCGGCTCGACCGGCCACGCGTCGAACTTCATCTTCCCGGTCGACCACTCGAAGGAGATGACGAAGCTCACGCTCGACTCGATGCGGCAGTACCGCGATGCCGGAACGCTGATCGAGTCGGGCGGGATCGAGGTCGCACGTACCGAGGAGCGGATGGAGGAGCTCCGCAGGCGGATGGTCTCGGCGACGTCGTGGGGCGTCGAAGGCTGCCGCCTCGTGACGCCGGCGGAGATCAAGGAGCTGGTCCCGTTCGTGAACGTCGACATCCTGCTCGGCGGCTTCTACACGCCGTCGGTGGCGGTCGTCGACTCGCTGCGCTTCGGAACGATCATGCGTGATGAAGGTGAGAAATCGGGCGCGCTGCACGTCGCTGCGAACACCGAGGTCGTCGGCATCGATGTCGAGGACGGCCGGGTTCGGGGGGTGCGGACCGATCGCGGCGACATCGAGAGCGAGATCGTCGTGATCGCGTGCGGCGTCTGGAGCCCGCGGATCGCCCACATGGCGGGTGCTTCGATCCCGCTCACTCCCGCCGTGCACCAGATGATCGACGTCGGTCCTGTCCCGCGCTTCCTCTCGTCGAAGTCGGCGATCGAGTTCCCGATCGTCCGCGACATGGACACGAACATGTACGAGCGGCAGGACGGGCAGGGGCTCGAGGTCGGCTCCTACGCCCACCGCCCGATCCTCCACGAGCCCGACGAGATCCCGTCGATCGCCGAAGCCGCGCTCACTCCGACCGAGCTGCCCTTCACGCAGGAGGACTTCGAGCAACAGCTTCGCGACGGGCTCGAGCTCGTGCCGGAGATCCTCGGCGACGAGTCGGTGGGCATCAAGTACGCCATCAACGGGCTCCTGTCGCTGACGCCCGACGGCCTGCCGCTGCTCGGCGAGACGCCGGAGGTCAAAGGCCTGTGGTCGGCGGCAGCCGTGTGGGTGAAGGAGGGTCCCGGCGTCGGCAGGTCGGTCGCGGAGTGGCTCGTCCACGGCGAGCCGGAGATCGACCTTCAGGCATCCGACATCGCACGCTTCTACGCGGAGCAGCGCACGCCGGCGCACGTGAAGGGTCGCGCGGCCGAGGGGTTCAACAAGACGTACGGGATCGTCCATCCGGGTGAGCAGTGGGAGTCGAATCGGCGCGTCCGCATGGCCCCGTTCTACGAGCGGGAGCAGCAACTCGGCGCGGTGTTCTTCGAGGCGGCCGCGTGGGAGCGCCCACACTGGTACGAGTCGAACGCGCCGCTGGTCGAGAAGTACGGAGTCGAGCCGCGCGAGCACGAGTGGGACGCGCGTTGGTGGTCGCCGATCATCAACGCCGAGCACCTCGCGATGCGCGACGGCGCGGCGATGTTCGACCTGACGGCCTTCTGCATCTTCGACGTCGTCGGCCCCGGCGCGCTCGACTGCGTCCAGACGGTTGCCATGCGCCAGATGGACGTGAAGCTCGGCCGCAACGTCTACACGCCCATCCTCTCGGCACGGGGCGGCTTCAAGAGCGACCTCACGATCATGCGCATGGCGGAAGACCGCTTCCGCGTCGTCACAGGCGGCGCGCACGGGATGGCGGACAAAAAGTGGTTCGCGGACCACATTCCAGACGACGGCGAGACGCACATCGAGGATCACACGTCGACGATGTGCACCGTCGGCCTCTGGGGACCGCGGTCGCGCGACATCCTCTCTTCGCTGACCAGCGACGACGTCTCGAACGAAGGCTTTGCCTTCGGCACGTTCAAATCGGTGGCGGTCGACGGCCTCGACGTGCTCGCCTCGCGGATCTCGTACGTCGGCGATCTCGGCTGGGAGCTGTACGTCCCGATGGAGCACGGCCTCGCGCTGTGGGACGCCGTCTGGGAAGCGGGACGTCCGCACGGCGTCGTCCCAGCCGGGATCGGCGTCTACGGAACGACGGGGCGCCTGGAGAAGTGCTACCGCGCCTTCGGCTTCGAGCTCGACGACGACTACACGGTCGTCGAGGCCGACATGGCCTGGGGCAAGGTCAAGGAGCAGGACTTCGTCGGCAAGGAGGCCTACGTCTCGCACCGCGAGTCCGAGCCGGTTGCGCTCCTCTGCACACTGACGGTCGAGGACCACACGTCGAAGAGCGGCGTCAAGCGGTTCATGCTCGGCCGCGAGCCGATCCTGACGCGCGACGGCGAACCGATCACCGACGCGAAGGGAAGGCGGTCGCACGTGACGAGTGCCGGCGCAGCGCCGTCGGTCGGCAAGCACGTCCTGATGGCGTACCTCACGCCCGAACAGGCAGTCGAGGGCGGGGAGCTGCTGGTCGAGTACATGGGCGAGCGCTACCCGGTGACGGTCCGGATCGCGGGCTCGACGCCGATCTTCGACCCCGAGAACACCCGCATCCGCTCATGAGGATCCTGGTGTGCGTCAAGCGCGTGCCGATCACGGGCGGGCGGATCGTGCTCACCGACGACGAACAGGCGATCCAGAGCCGTCATCTCGGGTTCACGATCAGCCCCCACGAGGAGTGTGCGGTCGAGGAGGCTGTTCGCATCGTGGAAGCCGGCGGCGGCGAGACGGTGGTGCTGACCCTCGGGCCTGCGGAAGCCGAGGAGCAACTGCGCGATTGCATGGCGGTGGGCGCCGACCGCGGCATCCTGCTCAAGACGGACGGCGCGGACCGGGACGCGCAGTCGACCGCGGCTGCGATCGTCGATGCGGTTCGCGAGGAGGAGCCGTTCGACCTGATCCTCTTCGGCAACGAGTCGGCGGACGCCGGCGGGTACCAGGTCGGGATTCGCGTCGCACACGCGCTCGGGCTTCCCGTCGTCACGGGCCTGAAGAAGATCGAGCCTGCCGACGGGCGTGTGCGCGTGGAGCGCGACGTCGGCGGTGCACGGGACGTCTACGACGTACCGATGCCCGCGGTCCTGACGGTGCTCGAGGGCCTCAACCTCCCGCGGTACCCGTCGGTCCCCGGCCGGCTGCGCGCGAAGTCGAAGCCGCTCTCCGTGAACGAGCCGGCGCCGCCCGCGCAGGGCCTGGAGAAGCTGCGTCTCGTGCTGCCGCCGGGCCAGGGGAAGCAGGCCGAGGTGCTCGGCGAGGGCCCCGCAGCCGCGCCGAAGGTGGTCGAGCTGATGCAGCGGCTGGGGGTCGCGTGAAGATCCTCTGCTTCGTCGAGCCCGGCGACGAGCTCTCGCAGCAGGCGCTCGGGCTCGCGCAGGCGCTCGGTGACGTCCGCGCGGTCACCGTCGACGGCGCGTACCAGCCCGCCGCCTGGGCGAAGGCGATCGCGGCCGAGCCGGCCGACGCGATCGTCGCCGCGGGCAGCGACCGCGGCAACGAGCTGCTGGCGCACGTCGCGGCGATCACCGGGCAGCCGTTCGCCGCGAACGTGACCGCCGTGGACGGCGACGTCGTGACGCGTGTCCGCTGGGGCGGTAGCCTGCTCGAGGAGGCGCGGCTGCACGGATCGCCGAAGATCCTGACCGTCGCGCCGCACACGCAGCCGGCGGTCGCGGCCGTCGCGGCCGATGTCCTCACCGCGCCCGACGACGGATCACCGAAGGTGATCGAGCGCATCGAGGAGTCGGGCGGAGGCGTCTCCCTGCGCGATGCGAAGGTGGTCGTCAGCGGCGGGCGGGGCGTCGGCTCCGCAGAGGGTTTCTCGATCATCGAGGAGCTGGCGGGACTGCTCGGCGGCGCGGTCGGCTGTTCGCGCGTCGTGACGAGCGCCGGCTGGCGGCCGCACACCGACCAGGTCGGACAGACAGGGACGAAGATCAGCGCCGATCTCTACGTCGCGTGCGGGATCAGCGGCGCGACGCAGCACATCGCCGGCTGCAAGGGCGCGAAGACGATCCTCGCGATCAACGACGACCCCGAGGCGCCGATCCTCACGCATGCCGACTACGCCGTGATCGGCAACCTGCACGAGATCGTGCCCGCGATCTCGGCCGAGCTGAGGAAGGTCAAGGGCTGATCGTCGTCGGCGCCGTTCTCCTTGGGCTGCTGGTCGTCGTCAGCGGCGCGAGCGTTCGGCGCCGATTGCTGTTCCTCTCCCGGACGGTCGCGAACGCGAGGCCGAACGACCGGCGCCCGGAGCCTGCGCGCCGTGTGCGGAACGAGGTCGAGATCGTGCTCGCCCAGCGGAAGCTGCTCGACCGGCTCGTCCCGGGCGCGATGCACGCGGCGATCTTCTGGGGCTTCCTCGTGCTTCTGCCGACGATCCTGATGGCGATGATCGCGGCGGTCAGCCGGACGGCGGAGCTGCCGTGGCTCGGGCGGCAGACGTGGTTCGGCTGGACGGTCGACATCTTCGTCGTGCTGGTCCTCGGCGGCGTCCTGACCGCGTTCGTCATCCGAAAGGTCGTCCGCCCGGAGCGCTTTCGCGGCTCGCACCTCGGCGAGGCGGACTTCATCCTGCTGATGATCGCCGGAGTCGTCACGACGCTCCTGTGCTGGCACGCGGCCGCGCATGCCGCCGGTTTGAACGACCACGTCGGCCCGATCTCGAAGGAGCTCGCCAAGGCGTTTCCGCACCACGACGTCCGTGCGCGCGAGCGCGCATTCGTCTGGGCGCACCTCTGCTTCATCTTCGCGTTCCTTGCCTACATCCCCCGCTCCAAGCACCTGCACATCGCGACCGCCGCGATCAACGTCTGGCTCGCCCGCACCCGAGCGCGCGGCCGTCTCGAGCCGCTCCGCTTCGACGTGCCCGAACCGGACCTCCGGTTCGGCGTCGCGACCATCGCCGACCTCACGCGCAAGGAGGTGATGGACGCCTTCTCGTGCACCGAATGCGGCCGCTGCCAGGACGTGTGCCCGGCGTACGCCACCGGCAAGGTGCTGTCGCCGAAGCTCGTGATCATGGGTGTCCGCGACCAGCTGTTCGCGCAAAGCTCCGAGCCGATCGTCGGCACCGGCGTGCCGGAGGACATGATCTGGGACTGCGTCACGTGCGGTGCGTGCGTCGAGGCGTGCCCGGTCTCGATCGAGCACATCGACCACATCGTCGACCTCCGCCGCAGCCGCGTGATGCTCGACGCCCAGTTCCCGGCGGAAGCGGAGCCGATGCTGCGTGACGTCGAGCGCTCGTCGAATCCCTGGGGCAAGCCGCAGACCGTGCGGGCCGAGTGGGCCGAGCAGCTCGGCGTGCGCGTGCTCGAGCCGGGCGACCCCGCTCCCGAGTACCTCTACTGGGTCGGATGCGCGGCATCGTTCGACGAGCGTGCCCGCGCCTCGGCGGAGTCGACGGCCAGGCTGCTGCAGCGTGCCGGAGTCGACTTCGCGATTCTCGGCCCGCGCGAGGGCTGTACCGGCGATCCGGCGCGGCGCATGGGCAACGAGTACGTGTTCCAGGGATGCGCAGAGCAGAACGTGTCGACGCTCAACGAGCACGGCGTGCAGAAGATCGTCGCCGGCTGTCCTCACTGCTTCAACACCCTCGCGAACGAGTACGGCGACTTCGGCGGCGAGTACCAGGTCGTGCACCACTCCGAGCTGCTCGCGGACCTCGTCGACCAGGGCCGACTACAGCCGTCGGGCGGTGCGGGTTCGCTGACCTATCACGACAGCTGCTACCTCGCGCGGCACAACGACGTCCGCGTGCAGCCGCGGAAGCTGCTGAACGTGATCGGGCAGCCGGTGGAGATGGAGCGTCGGGGGCGCAACACGTTCTGCTGCGGTGCGGGCGGCGCGCACATGTGGATGGAGGAGCGCGGCGACACGCAGATCAACGTCGAGCGCGCACGTGAGGCCGTCGCGACGGGAGCGGACACGCTCGCAGTCGCCTGCCCGTACTGCACGATCATGCTCGACGACGGCGTTCGCGAGACGGGCGCGCAGATGCGCGTTGCGGACGTCGCGACCCTCCTCGCGGAATCGGTCGACGCCTGATGCTCGTCGGCTGGGGCCACGTCGACATCGTCTGCCGCGACCTGGAGCGCTCGCTCGCGTTCTACGCGGCGGTGTTCGGCCCGCTCGGGCTCGAGCCGCCGATCACACAGCCGGGCGAACGGCGTGAGGCGATTCACTACCTTCGCTTCCCGCAGGCGGGTTCCGGCTCGTTCGGTTTGCGGCAGGCGCTCGAGCCGCAGGAGTTCGAGCTCTACGCGCCGGGGCTCCACCATCTCGCGTTCACCGTCGAGACGAACGACGACGTCGACGCGGCGCACGCGAACGCCGTCGCGGCCGGCGCGGAGATCGTGCATCCACCGCGTCTGTGGCCCCAGTACCACCCGAAGTACTACGCCACGTTCTTCCTCGATCCCGACGGCTTCAGGATCGAGGTCGCGTCCGCACGCGACGCGCGACTCTAGCGCGACGTCGGTGCCGTGCGCATGCTCGTGTGTGTGTCGGAGCCGCTGACCGCCCCTAATCGCCCCGGTGACCCCGGCGATCGTGTCGGCGACCGCCGCCGCCCGGCCTAGACGATGAACCCGAGGCTGCGCGCGGCCGCAGTGACGCACTCCGCGTCTTGCGCGGCAGTGCCCCCGCTCGCGCCGAGGCCGCCGACGAGATCCCCGTCGACGACGAGCGGAATGCCGCCCGCGTAGACGACGATCCTCGGGTCGGTGGTGTTCCAGCCCCAATCGTCGCCGCCAGGCTGCGTGCTCTGCGTGAAGGCGGCCGTCGGCGTGGCCCAGAGGACCGACGTGTACGCCTTCCCGACCGCGAGCTCCATCGCCCCGAGAGCGGCGCCGTCCATCCGCTGGCTCGCGATCACGTGGCCGCCGGGATCGACGATGGCAGCTGCCAACGAAAGCTCGAGCGCCGCCGCCTCGTCACGAACCCGCGCGAGCAGGCCGAGCGCAAGCTCGAGCGACACCGCGCGCGACTCGATCAGCCCGTCCATCGGGCGATCCTACGAGGGTCCGCGGGTTGACGACGGCCGCCGCGCGGGTGACAATTCAGTTGTGGAACTCCTGTTCCACGATGTGAGATGCCCAGCGAAGCTTCCACCGGCACCCAGGCGATCGAGCGCGCGGCGCAGCTGCTCGTCCGCGTCGTGGAGGCGCCGCGGGCGCCGTCGGTCGGCGAGCTCGCCACGCGCGCCGGCCTCCCGAAGAGCACGACGTCGCGTCTTCTGTCGGCGCTCGAGCGGCAGGGACTCGTGCAGCGGCTGGGCGACCGCGGGCGGGTCCGTCCTGGTCCTGTCCTGCTCCGCTTCGCGAGCCGCGACGGCTCCCCCACGCTCGTCGAGCTCGCGCAGCCGTCGCTGCGCAGGCTCGCCGAAGCATCCGGCGAGACGATCAACCTCGCCGTCCCGGGCGTCGAGGGGGTCGAGCATCTCTCGCAGGAGGACACGGCACATCTCGTCGGCATCACCGACTGGGTCGGTCGCCGCGTCCCGTTCGAGCTCGCCGCGAACGGCAAATGCTTCCTCGCCTTCGGAACAGGGGATTCGACCGCCGAGCTGGACCGCGTGCGCGCACGCGGCTTCGCGACGTCGATCGACGAGCTCGAGGAAGGGCTTTCGGCGGTCGCCGCGCCGGTGTTCGGCGCTGCCGGCGATCCGATCGCCGCACTCTCCATCTCCGGGCCGAGCGCCCGGCTGACCTCCGAGCGCATCGCCAGGCTCGCGCCGCTCCTCATCCAGGAGTGCGGCGAGCTCGCGCGGCGGCTCGGCAACCGCGACCACGCCAGAGGTGCCGCATGACACACGAGGAGATCCTCCAGGGGCTCTACGACAACACGCTCGTCGGCAACGCCCCCGAGGTGAAGGACCTCGTCAACCAGGGTCTCGAGGAGAGCCTCGAGCCGGAGAAGATGCTGTACGACGCACTGATCCCCTCGCTCGAGGAAGTCGGCGCGCGGTTCGAGCGAGGCGACTTCTTCGTCCCCGAGATGCTGATCGCCGCGCGCGCGATGCAGGGCGCGCTCGACATCCTGCGCCCGCTGCTCGCCGAGACGGGCGTGGAGCAAGTCGGGACGTACGTGATGGGGACCGTCAAGGGCGACGTCCACGACATCGGCAAGAACCTCGTCAACATCATGCTCGAGGGCGCCGGCTTCACCGTCTACGACCTCGGCGTGAACGTCGCGCCGGAAGTGTTCGTCGACAAGATCCGGGAGCACGAGCCCGACATCGTCGGGTTCTCAGCGTTCCTCACGACCACGATGCCGATGTTCAAGGCGAACATCAACGCGCTCGAGAAGGCAGGCATCCGGGACGACGTGATCGTGATGGTCGGCGGCGCACCCGTCACGCAGGAGTACGCCGACGCGGTCGGAGCGGACGGCTATGCGGCGGACGCCTCCACCGCGGTACGGCTCGCGAAGGACCTGATCCAGCGCAGGCGGAGCGCCGTCACGGCCTGATGGATCCGATCGTCCTCGTCGAGGCGGCGGTCAAGAAGCCCGTCTGGGGCTGCCAGATGTGCGGGCAGTGCGTCCTCCACTCGACCGGGATGACGTGCCCGATGAACTGCCCGAAGACGCTCCGCAACGGTCCGTGCGGCGGCGTTCGACCGAACGGGCACTGCGAGGTGAAGCCCGAGATGCGCTGCGTGTGGGTGAAGGCGGTCGAGCGCGCGCCGCGCACGCCGTGGGCCCACGAGATCAACGACCTCCGGCCGCCGGTCGACAACCGACTCTGGGGCACGTCGTCGTGGCGGAACTTCTTCAGCAAGCGCGACAGGCAGACGCCGGCGGGGTGGCATGTCGAGGCTTGAGGACGCGGTCCTCGCCGGACGCTTCGTCGTCACGGCCGAGCTGCTCACGGTCGACACCGGCGGTCTCGATGCGGTGCACACCCGCTTCGCGCCCTTCGAGGACTACGTGGACGCGGTGAATGCGACCGACAACACATCTGCGCACGCACACGCGTCGCCGCTCGCCGTCGCCGTCGCTCTCCGGCAACTCGGGATGGAGCCGGTCATGCAGCTCGTCTGCCGCGATCGGAACCGGCTCGCGCTCGAGGCCGACATCGCCGGCGCCTCCATGCACGGCGTCGAGAACATCTGCTGCCTCACCGGCGACGACGTCACCGCGGGCGACGAGCCGGAGGCGCGGCGTGTGTTCGATCTCGACTCGATCCAGCTCGTCGGCCTCGCAACCTCGATGGCGCGCGGCACCTATCTCTCCGGCCGGAGGCTCGACCCGCCGCCCAAGCTGTTCGTGGGCGCGGTGGAGAACCCGTGTGCCCCGCCGTACGACTACCGCGTCGACCGCGCCCTCAAGAAGGTCCAGGCCGGCGCACGGTTCCTGCAGCTCCAGGTGTGCTTCGAGCCGCAGCGGCTCGAGGCGTTCATGACGGAAGCGGGGGTGAAGGGGCTCGCCTCGCGCACGGCAATCCTTCCCTCGATCTGCCTTACCCGGTCACCGCGGTCGCTGCGTTACATGGACGAGCACGTGCCCGGCGTGACGGTCCCGGTCGAGACGATCGAGCGCTGTGAGCGCGCTCCGGACCCGGAGGCCGAGTGCTTCGAGGTCGCGTGCGAGCTCGCGGAGCACGCCCGATCGCTGCCGGGAGTCGCCGGCCTGCACCTGATCAGCTTCCGCCGCGAGGCGGGCATCGCCCGTCTCTGTGAACGGCTCGGCATTCCAACACGCGCAGAAAGGGAGATGAGTGGATACCGTCATCCAGTCCCGGTCTAGGACCGTCACGATCGGTCCGGAGCGGCCGTTCTGCATCATCGGCGAGCGGATCAACCCGACCGGCCGCAAGCGCTTCCAGGCCCAGTTGCAGGCAGGCGACCTCTCGCAGCTCGAGATCGACGTCGCGGAGCAGGTCGCCGGCGGCGCGGACGTGCTCGACGTGAACGTCGGCGACCCGCTCGCGGACGAGATCGGGTTGATGGGCAAGGCGGTCCCGATGGTGCAAGGACTGTGCGAGCTGCCGCTCTGCATCGACTCGTCGGTCATCGAGGCGCTCGAAGCGGGGCTGGCAGCGTACGACGGCAAGGCGCTCGTCAACTCGGTCACCGGCGAGGACGAGCGGCTCGAGACGATCCTGCCGATCGTCGCAAGACACGGTGCTGCGGTCATCGGCCTGGCGAACGACGACGAGATCCCGATGGAACCGGAGCGCCGGCTCGAGGTCGCGAAGAAGATCGTGTCGGCGGCCGGCGATTACGGCATCCCGCCCGAAGATGTGGTCATCGACCCGCTGGCGATGCCCGTCGGGGCCGAGCCGCGCGCGGTGACGCTGTTCGTCGAGACCCTCCACCTGCTGCGGGACGAGCTGGGCGTCAACACCGTCTGCGGCGCGTCGAACACGTCGTTCGGGCTTCCGGGGCGGCACACACTCGGCGCGGCGTTCCTCGCCGTTGCGCAGAGCCACGGCCTGACGAGCGCGATCATGGACGCGCGCCGCGACGAGACCGTGGAAGCAGTGCGCGCGACCGACTTCCTGCTCGGCCGCGACGAATGGGGCGCGGCCTGGATCCGCCGGTACCGCGAGAGGCAGGCGGCCGCGGCAGCATGAGTGCGCTGCAGGACCTGCCCGAGGCACCTCACCCGGACCGGGTGCGCGTCCGCTTTCTGCAAAGCGGCGAGGACCGGGCGGTCAAGGAGGCCCGCGTGCTCGCCGGCACGACGGTCTTCGACGCAGCGAGCTGGAACGGCGTGGCGATCGACTCGACGTGCGGCGGCCACGGGACGTGCAAGAAGTGCCGCGTACGCGTCGTCTCCGGCGACGCCCCGGTGACGTCGGTCGACCCGCGCGCCTTTTCGACCGAGGATCTCAAGAACGGGTGGCGGCTCGCGTGCAGGGCGACCGCGCACGAGGACCTGACGATCGAGGTGCCTCCGCTGCAGACGCGGCCGAAGGCGGCGCTCGCCGGCGTCGGCCGGCACGTCATCCTCCGCCCCGCGGTGCAGAAGCGATACCTCGAGCTCACGGAACCGACGCTCGAGGACCAGACATCCGACCTCGAGCGGGTACTCGGTGCGATGGACGACGTCGAGCCACGCGTGCCCATGGAGGTCGTGCGTGGGCTCGGCCGCACGCTGCGCGACGCGGACTGGAAGGTCACGGCCGTCCTCGTGGACGACGTGCTGACCGATGTCGAGCCCGGCGACACGTCGCGCCGCCGCCACGCGATCGCGTTCGACCTCGGCACGACGACTGTCGTCGCCACGCTCCTCGATCTCGAGACGGGCCAGCCGAAAGCGGTGCGCTCGATCCTCAACAGCCAGCAGCCCTTCGGGGCCGACGTCATCTCGCGCATCTCGGCGACGATGCTCGACGCCGACGCGCTGGGCCTGTTGCGCGAACGCGCCCACGAGACGCTTCGCGAGCTCATCGACGAGATCTGCGAGGAGGGAGAAGTCGAGCCGAGCGAGGTCTACGAGGTCGTCGTCACGGGCAACGTGACGATGATCCAGCTCGCGCTCGGGATCGATCCGCAGCCGCTGTCGATGGCGCCGTTCACGATCGCGGCGCGCACGCTCCCCGAGGCGAGCGCGAACGACTTCGGGCTGCACGTTCATGAACGCGCGCCGGTCGTCCTCTTCCCCGCACTCGGCGCCTACGTCGGTCCGGACATCGTCGCCGGGATCGTCGCAACCGGGATCACGCTCGATCGACGAATTCGCCTGTTCGTCGACGTCGGCACGAACTCGGAGATCGTGCTCGGCTCGTCGGCAGGCGCGCTCGCGACGGCGGCCCCGGCGGGTCCGGCGTTCGAGGCGGCGCAGATCCGCTGTGGGATGCGCGCGGCGGAGGGCGCGATCGAAGGGGTGAAGATCCGCGACGGCGAGATCGAGCTGACGGTGATCGGTGACGTCGAGCCCGTCGGCCTGTGCGGCTCCGGGCTCGTGGACGCGGTCGCAGAGCTCGTCGGCGCAGGCATCCTCGACCACTCCGGGCGATTCGTCCCGGAGTCCTCCCCTCGCCTCGGCAAGATCGGCGAGGAGACCGTCTTCCATCTCGCCGAGGACGTGTTCCTCTCGCAGCGCGACGTCCGTGAGCTCCAGTTCGCGAAAGCGTCGATCGCGACCGGGTGGACCCTGCTCTGCCACGACCTCGGCGTCGAGCCCGACGAGATCTCGCAGGTGCTGCTCGGCGGGTCGTTCGGCTCGTACCTGACACCGTCGAGCGCCGTGAAGATCGGGCTCGTCCCGAATCTGCCGCTCGCGCGGATCGTCGCCGCAGGCAACGTCGCGGGCGAGGGTGCGAAGATCGTCGCCCTGTCGGTCACCGAGCGTGCGGCAGCGCAGGCCGTGCTCGACGAGGTGCGCTACGTCGAGCTCTCGGGTCGCGCCGATTTCAACGACGTGTTCCTCGACCGGCTGGCGTTCCCCGGATGAGCCCATTGCAGACAGGTCCGGGGACTGTCCCCGGACATGGCCGAAAGGTCGTCGTCAGCTGCGGAGCGCTCGCGCTCCACGTCAGGCAGATCGCCAAGCGCCGCGGCTGGGACGTCGACGTGCGGCCCGTCCCGCCCGAGCTGCACAACCGCCCCGAGCGCATCCGGGCCGCCGTCGAAGAGGCCGCCGGCGGGCACGACGCGGTCGTCGCCTACGCGCATTGCGGCGCGAACCTCGACGGCTTCCGGCGGCTCGCCGGCGCGCACTGTTACGAGGTGTACGGCGCGGAGCACGAGCCGGCCACGTACTTCCTGACGGATTTCCTCGTCCGCAGCTTCGACCGTGTCGTCTGGCGCGGGCTCGGCCTCGACCGGCATCCGGAGCTGCGCGACGACTACTTCCGCAACTACGAGAAGATCGTGTGGCTCGCGCAGGCGCCGACCCCAGGGCTGCGCCGCGAGGCGGAGGAGGCGGCGGCTCGCCTCGGCCTGCCGCTCGAAGTGCGAGAGACTGGGCTGTCCGGTTTGGAACGCGAGTTGGAGGAGCTCCTGTGCTGATCAACGACCTGCCGCGCTTCGAGATACTCGACGACGCGGCGATGGAAGAGCTCGACCGCGGCTGGCGCCGGATCGTCGGCGACCTCGGCATCGAATTCCTGCACGACGAGGCTCTCGACGTCCTGCGCAGGGCCGGCCAGCAGGTGGACGGGCAGCTCGTGCGGTTCGACCCGGACTGGATCCTCGAGCAGGTGGCCAAGGCGCCTCGCGAATTCGACCTCCAGGCGCGCAATCCCGAGCGCACCGTGCACATCGGCGGGAACCACATGGTCTTCTCGGCGGTCTACGGCTGTCCGTTCGTCCGCGAGGGCCTCGAGCGCCGCGACGCGACGTACGCCGACTTCGAGAACCTCGTCCGGCTCGCACAGGCCTTCCCGCAGCTCGACTCGCCCGGCGGGACGATCTGCGAGCCGAACGACAAGCCGCTCGACTCGCGGCACCTCGACATGGTGTACGCGCTGCTCACGCTGTCCGACAAGCCGTTCATGGGATCCGTGACGTCGGGACCGAACGCGGCGGACACCATCGCGATGGCGGAGATGGTGTTCGGCCGTGACTCGCTCGAGGAGACGCCCGCGATCATCTCGCTGATCAACGTCAACTCGCCGCTGCGCTACGACGACCGCATGCTCGCCGCGCTGCTCGAGTACTCGAAGGCGAATCAGGCGACGGTGATCACCCCGTTCCTGCTGATGGGCGCGATGTCTCCGGTCTCCATTCCGGCGACGCTGGCACAGCAGGTAGCAGAAGGGCTCGCGGGAATTGCCCTCGTGCAGACGCTTCGTCCCGGCTGCCCGGTCGTCTTCGGTTCGTTCCTGTCGAACACCGACATGCAGTCGGGCTCTCCGAGCTTCGGCACTCCCGAGTCGGCGGTCGGCCTGTTCTGCACCGGCCAGATCGCCCGTCACTTCGGCCTGCCGTTCCGAGGCGGCGGAGCGCTGACCTCGTCGCAGGTCGTCGACGCGCAGGCGGGTTACGAGTCGATGATGTCGCTCTGGCCGACGTTCCTCGCCGGCACGAACTTTGTCATGCATTCGGCGGGGTGGCTCGAGTCTGCGCTCGTCTCGTGCTACGAGAAGTTCGTCGTGGACGTCGAGCAGCTGCGGATGCTGCACGAGGTGTTCAAGCCCCTCACGATCGACGAGGAGGCTCTCGCCTACTCCGCGCACCAGGAAGTCGGCCAGGGCGGCCATTTCCTCGGCGCCGCGCACACGCTCGAGCGGTTCCGCGAGTGCTTCTACCGCCCGCTGGTCTCATCGACCGACAACTACCAGCGCTGGGCGAAGAACGGCGGCCATGACACGGCCGCGCGCGCGTCGGAGATCTGGAAGAAGACACTCGAGGACTACGAAGAGCCGCCGATCGATGCCGGGCTCAAGGCGGAGCTCAAAGCGTTCGTCGACCGGCGGCGGACCGAGCTGGGGGACTGATCAATGGCAGACGCGCGCAATGTGATGGCAACGGATCTCGTGAGTGTCTCCCCGTCGACGAGCCTCGAGGAGGCAGCCGCGCGCATGGACGCGAGACACGTCGGCGCGGCAGTCGTCCTCGAAGGCGCACGCCTCGTCGGAATCCTCACCGAGCGCGACATCCTCCGCGCCGTCGCGCGAGGAGCGATCGGCGGGTCCGACGTCGCGGGCTGGATGACGAAGAACCCCGAGACGATCGAGCCGGACGATTCGACGGGTCACGCCGCGGTGCTCATGATCCACGGGGGCTTCAGGCACCTCCCGGTCACGGAAGGCGGCTCGCTCGTCGGGATCATCTCCATCCGCGACCTGATCAGGGTCACGCTCGACGACCAGTCGCCGCGCGGTGTTTAGTACGCCCGTCGCGACACGCGAAGCCGCGATGTTCGTCGACGGCGAGTGGGTCGCCGCGCTCAGCGGGGAGACGTTCGCCGCGGACTCGCCGGCGACCGGAGAGGTGATCGCGCAGGTGCCGCAGGGCGACCGCGACGACGTGCGACGCGCTGTCGACGCGGCGAACCGCGCCGCGCCGGGCTGGGCACGGGCGACCGCCTTCGAGCGGGCGGCGGCGATGCACCGCGTCGCAGAGCAGATCGAAGGGCGGAAGGACGAGCTCGCGCGCACGCTGACGCTCGACCAGGGCAAGCCGCTCCACACGGAGGCATACGGCGAGGTGGACGAGTTGATCGCGTACTGGCGGAACGCCGCCGAAGATGCCGTTCGCCTCGAGGGCCGCCTGCCGAATTCGGTCTCCCAGGGCAAGCGCATCCTCCTCGTCCGCCGTGCCCGCGGCGTCGTCGGCATCATCACGCCCTGGAACTGGCCGTACACCATGCCGGCCGAGTTGATCGCGCCGGCGCTCGCGTGCGGAAACGCGGTCGTCTGGACGCCCGCGCCGACGACCGCCGTCGCCGGCCTTGCGCTCTCCGAATGCATCGCGGAGGCGGACCTCCCACCCGGAGTCTTCAACGCGGTCACCGGTCCCGGCCCCGTCGTCGGAGACGAGATCGCGCGCAACCCCGGAACGCGTGCGGTCGGGTTCATCGGCTCCACCGGGACCGGCCGGAAGGTCGCCGAGGCGGCCGTCGGCAAGGCGCTCATCCTCGAGCTGGGCGGCAACGGCCCGATCGTCGTCCTCGACGACGCCGACCTCGATCTGGCCGCGGACGCAGCGATCGTCGGATGCTTCCTCTGCGCCGGCCAGAGCTGCACCGCTGGGGAGCGGCTGCTCGTCCACCGCGACGTCCGCGACGAGTTCGTCGAAAAGCTCGCGCGCCGGGTCTCGGAGCAGGTCGTTCTGGGCGACCCGTTCACGCAGTCGACGACGCTGGGGCCGCTCAACAATGCGCCGGTCGCGGCGAAGATGGACGAGCACGTCGGTGACGCAGTCGAGCGCGGTGCGAACGTCGTCTCGGGCGGCGCGCGTGCGGACGGCTTCCCGACAGATCTCTACTGGCAGCCGACGGTCCTCGACGGTGTTCCCTCCGACGCGCTCGTCGCCCGCGAGGAGACGTTCGGGCCGGTGGCGCCCGTCGTCGAGATCGGCTCGCTGGCGGAGGCCGTAGAGCTCACGAACGGATCGCCGTACGGCCTGCTCGCGGCGATCTTCACCCGCGACCTGGCGAAAGGGCTCCAGTTCGCCGACGCGGTTCGCACAGGGTGGGTGAACGTGAACGAGTCGTCGAACTACTGGGAGAGCCATCTGCCGTTCGGCGGCCGGTCGGGCAGCGCGAGCGGCATCGGCCGCGTCGGCGGGGCCGCACCGATGGAGACCTTCACGGAGCTGCAGACGGTCGTGCTCACGTGAGCTGGGACTACGTGATCGTGGGCGGCGGGTCCGCCGGCTGCGCCCTGGCGGCCCGGCTGAGCGAGGACTCCTCGACGCGGGTGCTCGTCCTCGAGGCGGGCCGCACCGACAGCCTCTGGGATCTGTACATCCACATGCCGGCGGCGCTCGCATTCCCGATCGGCAACAAGCGTTACGACTGGATGTACCGGTCCGAGCCCGAGGCGTTCATGCACGGGCGCCGCATCTACCACGCTCGCGGCAAGGTGCTCGGCGGCTCGAGCTCGATCAACGGGATGATCTTCCAGCGCGGCAATCCGCTCGACTACGAGCGGTGGGCTGCGGACGGGGGCATGAAGCGGTGGGATTACATGCACTGCCTGCCGTACTTCAAGCGCATGGAGAGCTGCCTCGCCGGAACCGACGAGTGGCGCGGCGGCGACGGCCCGCTCCTGCTCGAGCGAGGCCCGGCCGCGTCGCCGCTCTTCGACGCGTTCTTCGCCGCAGTGCAAGAGGCGGGCTATCCGCTTACCGACGACGTCAACGGCTACCGGCAGGAAGGGTTCGCGAAGTTCGACCGCAACATCCACCGCGGGCGCCGGCTCAGCGCCGCGCGCGCGTATCTCCATCCGGTACTGCACCGGCCGAACCTCGAGGTGCGCTGCAAGACGTTCGTCGAAAGCGTCGTCTTCGACGACACCCGCGCCACCGGAGTGCGCGTCGGCGGCGAGACGATTCGCGCCGACGAGGTCATCCTCTGCGGCGGCGCGATCAACTCGCCGCAGCTGCTGCAGCTCTCGGGCGTGGGGAATGCAAGCGAGCTCGAGGCCCTCGGCGTCGCTCCCGTCCACGACCTGCCGGGCGTCGGCGAGAACCTCCAGGACCATCTCGAGGTCTACGTGCAGTACGCGTGCAAACAGCCGGTCACGATGCAGCCGGCGCTGAAGAAATGGAAGCGGCCGGTGATCGGCGCACAGTGGCTCTTCGCCCGCACCGGTCCCGCGGCGACGAACCACTTCGAGGCAGGCGGGTTCGTGCGGTCGAACGACGCGGTCGCCTATCCGAACCTCATGTTCCACTTCCTGCCGCTCGCGATTCGCTACGACGGCACGGCCCCGAAGGGCGGACACGGGTATCAGGTACACGTCGGGCCGATGTACTCGGACGCGCGCGGCTCCGTGAAGATCACGAGCACCGATCCCCGCGTGCACCCCGCGCTGCGCTTCAACTACCTGTCGACCGACCAGGACCGCCGCGAGTGGGTGGAGGCGGTTCGCGTCGCGCGAAGCATCCTCGAGCAGCCGGCGCTGGCGCCGTTCAACGGCGGGGAGACGTCACCCGGCGCCGCCGTCGGCACCGACGACGAGATCCTCGACTGGGTCGCACGCGACGCCGAGACGGCGCTCCATCCGTCCTGCACGTGCCGGATGGGCACGGATCCGCTGTCGGTCGTCGATCCGGAGACGATGCGCGTGCACGGGCTCGACGGCCTTCGCGTCGTCGACGCGTCGGTCTTCCCCTACGTGACGAACGGGAACATCTACGCGCCGGTCATGATGGTCGCCGAGAAGGCGGCCGACCTGATCCGAGGCAACACGCCGTTGCCGGCGGCGCGGGTCGAGTTCTACCGCCACCGGGCGCTGGAGCGGGATGCCGAGCGGGCAGCCGATCGGTGAGTTCCTGTCCGACCTCGGCGCGCGGACGCCGGCTCCGGCGAGCGGCACCGCAGCCGCGCTGACCGCAGCGATGGGCGCCGCGCTCGCGGAGCTCGCGGCGCGGTTCGCGCAGGACGAGGAAGCCGCCCGACGAATGCGGGCGCTCGTGTCGAGGCTCGAGCAGCTGGCCGACGAGGACGCCGCGGCATACACCGCGTTCATGGCGTCGCGCAACGAGGAGACACGACGGCGCACGATCGAGGTTCCGGAGGAGATCGCCTCGTGCGCGGAAGAAGCGGCCGATGTCGCCGACGGGCTCGCCTCGACGCTTCGTACGAGCGTCGCCGGTGATGCAGAGGCGGGCGCAGCGCTCGCGCGCGCAGCGGCGGCGGTCGCCCGGCGCCTCGCGGAGCTCAATGCTGCTTGAGCTCCACGGGCTCGGCGACGTCGAGCCGGCCCTGCGCGAGCTGAATTTCTTCGGGCGTGAGGGCTACGTCGCACGCCTGTTCATCGGATACACGTGCTCGGAGCGTCTCCGGCGCGAGCCGTGGCCGGCACCCGCCGAGCCGTGCTCCCTGCCGCCCGTCGCCCTGACGATCGAGCGGCCGGACCGGCCGGCGAGCGCCCCGCGCTCCTTCTTCGTCGGCGACTGGTCTCGAAGCTGGAGCGACGACGAGTACGGCTCCGCGATCGAGTCCGTTCGCGCCGCGATCGAGGCGGGCGACGTGTACCAGGTGAACCTCGTCCAGCACCTCTCGGCGGAGTTCGACGGCGACCCGCTCGGTGTCGCGCACAGGCTGGGCCGCCTTCGCCCGCTCGAGCCACGCCCGCTCGTCGGCGATCGATGGGCGATCGTGTCGGCTTCACCGGAGCTGTTCCTCGCGAAGCGCGGCGATCGCGTGTGGACGTGCCCGATCAAGGGCACGCGACCGGCCGGCATGCCGATCGAGTCGCCGAAGGACTCCGCCGAGCACGTGATGATCGTCGACCTCGAGCGGAACGACCTCTCTCGCGTGTGCGTCCCGGGCAGCGTCTGCTGGCCGCACCTGCTCGTCGAGCGCCAGATGGCGGGCGTCACGCATCTCGTCTCGACCGTCGAGGGAACGCTTCGACCGGACGCGACGCTCACGGAGCTGCTCGAGGCGACGTTCCCGGGGGGATCGATCACCGGCGCTCCGAAGATCGCCGCGCTCGACCTGATCGCGGCGCTCGAGCCGGTCGGCAGGGGCGCGTCGATGGGGGCCCTCGGCACCGTTCTCCCGAGCGGCGACCTCGATCTGGCTCTGACGATCCGCACGTTCGCGATCGCGGACGGGCGGATTCATCTCTGGGTCGGCGGCGGAATCGTCTGGGACTCCGACCCGCAGGCCGAGATCGCCGAGTCCTGGGTGAAAGCGCGACCGCTCCTCGCGGCGATCGGCGCGCCGCTGGCCGAGCCGCTCGCGACCCGGTGACGCTGCTGGCCCTCTCCCGCGTCGGCGTGGGATCATTGCCGGTCGACGAGCCCGCCCTGTACGCAGACGACGAAGGGTTCCTGCGGGGCCGCGCAGTGTTCGAGACCATCCGCGTGTACGCCGGACGGCCGTTCCGGCTGCCCGAGCACCTGGAGCGGCTGGCGCGGTCGGCACAGCTCGTCGGCATCCCCGAGCCGGACTCCGAGGGACTGTCGACGGCGGCCGAGGGAGCGGTGTCGAGCGCGGGCGTGCCCGACGCCGTCCTACGCCTGCTCTGGACTCCCGGACGCGAGGGTCTCGCGGCGCCTGCCGGCTTTGCGCTCGTCTCGACGCTGCCGCCGAATCTCGACGACCTGCGGACCCGGGGCTTGCGGCTCGCGAGCGTGGACTGGGCGACGGGCCGACGGCTGGGAAGCGCGAAGTCGACCAGCTACGCCGAGAACTTCGCCGCCGTCCACGAGGCGCTCGCGGCAGGGTCCGACGACGCGCTGCTCGTCGGCCGTGACGGCGTCGTGCTGGAGACGCCGACCGCAAATGTCTGGTGGCGGCGTGGCGCAGACGTCTACACACCCGCCCTCGAGCTGCCGATCCTCGCAGGCGTCACAGGCTCGGTCGTCTGGAACCTGGCGGAGCGGAACGGTTACACGCCGCACGAGGCGGCTTCGACGCTGTCGGAGGTGCAAACCGCGGACGAGATCTTCCTCACCGCCTCGATCCGCGAGGTGATGCCGGTGACGACGCTCGACGGACTGCCGGTCGGCGACGGGTCGCCCGGCGAAGCAGCGCAGTTGCTGCAACGCGCTCTGCGTTCGCTGGTCTAGTCGCGCGGCAACCCCCTACGGGTTCCAGAAGCCCTCGAGCATCTCGGTATCTCCACCTTCGCCGAACCCGATCGCGAGGAGCTCGAGCCCGTCGGGACCTGCCTCGAAGCCGCGCGCGACAGGCGCCGCGACGCGGAGCACGTCCCACGGCCGCAGGTCGCGGACCTCGTCTTCCAGCTTCACCCGTCCCGAACCCGCCAGCACGACGTAGACCTCCTCCTGGGCGCGATGCCGGTGGCCGTCGGTGCCTGGACGGTTCGGCGCCATCTTCTGGTAGCTGAACCCGCCGCCTTCGAGGCCGAGCGGCTTCCGGCCGAAGCGCGCCTCGAGCTCGGGCGCAAGCCCGAACCGCTCGGCCATGTTCTCGATGTCCTCTTTCAGGTTCAGGTGCGTGTAGTCGGTCACTCCCCGATGTCCTCCAGGAACGCGAGGACTCGTCGTTCGAGCGTCCTGGCGGCACCCTCGTCGTAGTCGGGAAGGCTGTTGTCCGCGAACAAGTGGCGGTCGCCGGGATACAGGAAGAGCTCGGCGCCGTCGACCTGCCCGACGAGCTCGCGCGCGGCGGGCAGATCCTCTTCCGCCCATGGGTCGCTCTCCATCATGTGGATCTGCAGCGGGACCCCGTGCGGCCACGCGTCGCCGAACTCGGAGGCCGGCAACGCCGCACTGAAGAACAGTGCGCCCCTCGCACCCGAACGAGTCTGGGCGAGCAGCTGCGCAGGCATCACGCCGAGCGAGAATCCCGCGTAGACCAGTTCGCTCGGCAACTCGTCGGCCGCATGCCGGCCGCGCTCCAGGATCGTCTCGAAGCCGACGTCTTTCGCGTAACCGACGCCTTCGTCGAGGCCGGTGAAGGTCTTTCCGTCGTAGAGGTCCGGCGTGTGAACGACGTGTCCTGCGGCCCGGAGGTCGTCGGCGAAGGCGACGACGCCGGGCGTGAGCCCGTGTGCGTGGTGGAAGAGGAGAATCTCGGCCATGCGGCATTACTTAGCAGGTGCGAGATCGGAAGGCGCCGGTTAGATGCTGATCCTCGATCTCGAGCTGACATCGCGGCAGGCCCTCGATGAATGCCGAAAGAGAGGTCTCGTCGTCAGAAGCGAACGCGAGCTGGCCGGGCGCACCGGCAGCAGGCATTGGCATCTCGGGATCCCCGGTCGGGCCGGAACGCTCGAGCTCAACGAATGGCAGGGCCGGGTGTGGGTGAACGTGCATCCGCGCAGGGACGGCGGCTGGGCCGGGGATCTGGCACGTGAGCTTTCGGCTACAGGGAGTCGCTAGCCCGAGCCTCGCCGGGTAGCGTCGTGACGCCACCCCGGCGCTCCGCATCTTGCGCATCTCATCAAGACGGGTGTGCGGCTACCGCGCCGCAGCCCCCTTAAACGGCGCGTGCGGTTGTCGGAGTAACGCAGACGCTCCCGTCGGCGTTGACCAGTGAAGGACAGTGAAGGACAACAACGGGAAGGAGCGTGATGCAGCTTCAGACTCTGAACGATCTGCTCACGGAGCAACTGCAGGATCTCTACAGCGCCGAGACCCAGCTCGTGGTTGCGCTGCCGAAGCTGGCCGCGGCGTCGTCCCACGAAGAGCTGCGCGATGCCTTCGAGCACCATCTGCAGGAGACCCGTGGGCACGTCAGTCGCCTCGACCAGATCGCAGGCGAGATCGGGATCTCTCTGCAGGGCGAGGAGTGCAAGGGCATGGCCGGCCTGATTCGTGAAGGCGACGAGATCCTCTCGATGCAGGGTGACCCGATGGTCATCGACGCGGCTCTGATTGCAGCTGCACAGCGTGTCGAGCACTACGAGATCGCGGCCTACGGCACCGCGAAGACCCTGGCCGATCAGCTCGATCTCGGCGAGGTGAAGAGCCTCCTCGACGAGACCCTCGGCGAGGAGGGAAAGGCGGACAAGCTGCTGACCTCGATCGCGACCGGCGGGATGTTCAAGTCGGGCGTCAACGAACGCGCCGCGACCCGCTAGGCCGAAGTCATCGAGCCGGCGCTCGTCGCGTCCGGTCGGTCGGCCCACGGGCGCCGGCTCGGTGTGTCACTCCTCGCCGGAGGGAACCGGAGCGGCCGCGCGTAGGAATCGCTCCTCGACGAGGCTCAGGACGCGCATGCCGTGCACATAGACGACGGCGCCGCCGAGCCAGCCGCCGACGGTGAGGACGGCGAAGCCGACCAGCGTGAGGACGAACGGCCCGGTATCGACGGCGTGCTGGGTGTACCCGTGGTGACCCCAGATTGCGGCAGCGACGAAGAGGCCCGTCGCCGAGAGCATCGCGAGGAGGTGCGTGGTGGCCGTCTTCCACAACTCGCTGCCCCAGGTGATCCCGAGCCAGTCGACGAGGCCGGTCGTCGCCGTGAGCGCAGTCGAGCAAAGCCCGACGACGAGCGCGATCCACCAGGCGTAGGCGGCGTTCCTCTCGACGATGTCCACCTTGTCGAGCACCGCGGCAATGGTGGCGAAGGTGTACGTGCCGATCGTGAGGTCGGTGAGCGGTGGATGGAGCGGATGTCCCGGCAGCCCCTTGACGAGATACGACCACTTCATGCCGCGCGTGATTCCCGCGGGACGGGCCGTTACACGCGCGTGTCGAGGAAATCGCCCGGCGACCTGGGGCTCAGAGCAAGCCGAGCCGTGCGGCCTCCGCGACGGCCGCGGAGCGCGAGCTGCTCCCCAGCTTCCGGCGGATGTTCGCGACGTGTCGATGAACCGTGTGAGGGCTGATCACGAGCTGTACCGCGATCTCTTGCTCCGTGAGGCCGCGCGCCACCAGTTCGAGCACCTCACGCTCGCGCTCCGACAGCACCTCGTGCGCGCCTTCCGGCTCGCCCCGCACCCGCTCACCGAAGCCCTCGCGACAGGCGCGCACCACCGTGTCGGGATCCTCGTACCAGGGGAGATGCGAGCTTCCCGGGAGCGGAACGAACACGGCCTGCGGCAACGCTGCGGCGAGCTCACGGCCGAGCGCGTAAGGCACGGCGCGGTCACGTCGCCGGTGCACGACGACCGTCGAGGGAGCAGCGATGCGCGCCAAGTCGCCTGACACGTCGATGCCGTAGACGAATTCGAGCAGCCGTGCCGCCGTCTCGGCTTCGGCGGCTTCCCGCTGCAGTCGGGCGAAGCGCTCGTGATCGCCCTCCGCGCGCTCGCCCAGGAAGATCTGCGCGAGCAACCTCGACCCGAGTCCCCAGTGGGAACGCACTGCTGCAACGACCGCAGCGCGCACATCGGGAGGGGCCAGATCGCTGCCGCGCGCGAACGTGCCGTAGAGGACGAGTCGCTCGACTCGTTCCGGGTAGCGCGCGGCGAACGCGATCGCGGTGCAGCCCCCCGACGAACCGCCGAAGAGCGACACCCGCGCGACCGTGAGCCGGTCGAGCAACGCGTGCAGGCATTCGACTTCCGCATCGAGGGTGAAGTCGCCCGGCTCCATCGCGCGATCGGACAGTCCGGCGCCGACGCGGTCGTAGCGCACGAGCGTATGTCCGTCGGACACGCCGCCCCAGAACCGTGTGAAGCGCGGGTCGTTCGCGTCGACCTCCAGATGGCTCACCCACCATGCCGGGGCGACGAGAACCGGCCCCTCCCCCCACACGTCGAACGCGACCCGGCGTCCCGCCCAGTCGAGAAACTGGATGCCCTGCTGCGCCGACACCGTGTCAAGCCTACGGCGGACGGACCCCCGATGATGTTCACGTCCCCGCGCAGTCTGGGGAAGCGCAGTGGCGGGCTGACGTGCGTGAGGAGGCACTCCGGTCACGGCTTCTTCATCGACAGGGCGACCCAGCGGACCTTCTGACGGCCGTTGCCGAATCAGTGGTCGCCCCGATGCGCCTGCCCCGCCGAGGACGGGATGCTGGTCGCTCAGGGAGGTGATCCCATTGTTCGAGTACCGATTCGTCCGAATCGGCGAAAACCGGCTGTCGGCTCTCTTCGGCCCTCAGGAGGACGCTCGGAAGTCATACGAAGCGATGGTCCACGAATATGCGCAAGACGGCTGGCGGCTCGTTCAGATCTTCGCACCGGGGGTCGCAGCTTTCGGCGCTGCGAAGTACTACGAGTTGATATTCGAGCGGCCGCTACGTGTCGCCGATGAAGACGTCGAGCCCATGCCGCGGTCGAACGAGGGAGCGGCTCTGCGGGCGTGACATTAAGCGCCGCTAGTCGCCCGGAGTTTCGATCAGACGCAGATGCCCCACTCGCGAACGCGACGCCAGCTCGGACTCGATCCGAGCGCTGAGCGCGCGGAGATGGGCTTTGAGCCGGTCGCCGGCGAGGTGAGTGACTCCCTCGCCGTCGAGCTCGTCGAGTAGCAAAGTCGTCAGCTCGAGCACGCGGCGGCGTGCCTCTACCTGCCCATTCTCCACGTGAGTCTCTAGTCGCCGGTGTCTTCGGCCCGTACGTCGACCGCCAGGGGATCGGCGTTCCCCGAGCGGGCTGCCGCCGCAGCGGCCTTCTTTTGCTGCTTGCGCTCGCGCTTGTCCTTCTTCGCCTGCTCGCGTTCACGCTTTTGGTGGGTTTGGGGACTCCGCTTGGCCATCGCACCTCCGTGAGGTTGAAGCGGCGGTCGAGCAGCGCCCGATCCGCCGCCGAACTCGCCGTCGCTCAGGCGACGACCACAACGTTCCCTGCCTGCGGGCCCTTCGCCCCTTCCTGCGGCTCGTACTCGACCTTCGCGCCTTCCGGGAGCGACTTGTAGCCGTCGCCCTGGATCGCGCTGAAGTGCACGAACAGATCCTTCCCGCCGTCAGCCGGCGTGATGAACCCGTAGCCCTTCTCGCCGCTGAACCACTTGACAGTCCCAGTTGCCATATATCTCTTCACCTCCCTTGCCAGTTCGTGAACGGGCAAGAGAGCCTCCACCAACCGGAACGCCCTCAAGTACTCGCTCTCGCTTGCGTGCACTGTAGCGGCTACCCGCCTACGCGCGCCGTGTCCCCGGTGGGACTGGCACGGCGCTAAGAGGCGCGCGCCGGGTACTCGATGCGGGCGAACGGCCAGTCGGATTCCAGCCACCGACTCACGGCGCGCCAGAGCGGGATATCCAGGTGCGCATGGCTCCGCCGAACCCACGAGAGCACGGCGGCGCCGTGATCGGTGTCTCGCAGCGGATAGATGTAGACGCATCCGATCACGGCGCGGTCGGCCGAGTCGAGCACCGTGTACGTGAATCCCTTCCGGTTGCGGAAGTCGTCGGAGTGGCGCTGCAGGTCCGCGCGGTTCTCGTCACGCGTCATCTCTCGCGGCCAGGAGCCGTCGGGGTACCCGGGCGTAGCCGCGATGTGCTCCATCGACGACGTCCAGGCGTCGTAATCCCGGTCGTTGTGCTCCGTTCCGAGCGGCTCGAGCACGAACTCGGACGTCTCGAGGCCGAGCGGCGCATCGAAGTCAGGCGGGATGAATTCGGCCATGCGGCCGATCGTAGAGAGTCGACTCAACGCTGTGCCGCACGCGATACTGCGGGTGTGCAGTGGCCTGCGCCCCTGACAGTTCGCGAGCTTGCCGTCGAGCTCGGCTGCTCCGAGGACGACGTTCGAGCACTGATCCGCGGCGGTGAGCTGCGGACGGTCGCCTGCGGGATCCGACCCGGCCTCGTTCCTCGCCACGAGGTCGACGGCTACCTGCGCCGGCTCGAGCACCGCCGTCGCTCCTCATAGGCAACCGGTACCGATGAGAGCACCGAATCGACCACATCGGCGAGATCAACGAGCTCGCGGGACTGGAGATTGCCCGGTCGAAGGCGGTGGCGAGGAGGATGTGGTCGAGGCGTACCAGGCCGGTGACGTGGGCTGGCTCGTCACACACGGCCGATTCACCTTCGAGGACGGATCCTGGGCCGCCAATCGAGTCATCGGTGTCGTCATCCGTGACCCAGAGGGCGGCGGCTGCAAGACGGTACTAACGGCGTCGCAGGTGCTCGTGCCCAACGAGCTGCTGGAAACTGACTCGCCCCTGCGCACCCCGCGGTGAGCTAGACGCAGTCCGGTCGATCAGACGTCGCAGCGGCAGGTCGACGGACGTCGTGTCGCCGGTAGAACTCGATGCCGGGCGCGTTCCTCAGGGACGTCGGGAGGCAACGCGCAGGCGGTTGCCGTCCGGGTCGACGAGGTCGCATTCCCGACCGGCGAGCCCTTCTTCGTCGACCGGGATTCCGAACTCCTTGGAGACGGCGTCGATGTCTCTGACGTAGAGATGGATCAGCGTGTCCGGGCGAGCGTCACCCGTGTGTTCGGAAAGGTAGAGCCTCACAGACCCGCGCGCGACGCAGACGAACCACGGGAATCCGGGCTCGAACTGGTGCTCCCACTCCTTCGTGAATCCGAGCCGTGCGTACCAGTCGACAGCACAGGATGCGTCCTCGACTCGGAGGACGGGTACGACCTCCTCGTCCATCTTCCGACGGATCAGGCGAGGGCCCGTTCGAGAGCGGCGCGGTCGGCGGGCTCGCCGTGTGTCGGCAGCACGAACTCCACGGGCTTGTCGAGCAGCGGCCTCAACCCGGCGGCGACCTGCTCGACAGTCACGCCTTCCGGCAGCCAGCTCGCGGGGATCTCGAGCCCGTTGCCGAGGTCGACCAACGTATCGCCGGCGATCACGGCACGAATCCGCTCGCTCCAGAGCACGAGATCGAGTTGGCCTTCGCGGCCGGGATACGCCTCCATCCCGAACAGCGAGTCGCCGATCCCGTAGCGCGTCGCCGGGACGAGCTGATCCTCGGGGCGATCGGGCGCCGGCGCCCACACGGGAAAGCCGAGCGACGCGGCGTCACGCTCATGCCATGTGGAGGTGAGTACCGTGACCACCTCCCGCGATCCGAACAGCCCGCGCACGTCGCCCGGAACGGCGACCGGGTCGATCAAGATCAGCCGCGTACCGTCGTCGATCGCATACGCCGACACCGGCCCCTCCCACTCGGGATGTGTCGCGGTCCAGTGGTGGACGCCCTCGGGAAGCACGTGGGTGATGCTACGGGCTCCCTCGGGTCAGGCGACGGAAGGATGTCTCCAGACGACAGCCCTTCGCGTCCAACCCGACGGCGTGAAGGCCTCCTCAGGCGTCGCACCGAGCCTCTCGGCGACGCGCTGGGATCGGACGTTGTCGGCGAAGATCACGGAGACGAGCCGGTCGATCGATCGCGATAGGCACGCCCAGTCTCGGATCGCCGCGGCCGCCTCGGTCGCATATCCGTTGCCCCAGTGGGCGCGTATCAAAGCCCAGCCGAGCTCGGGCTGAGCATGACTTCCGGCGTCTGCCCACGTCGAGGGCATCCAGCTGCGCGTGTCGAAGATCGTGAGACCGGCCTGGCCGACCACCCGGCGGTCGGCCGCAGTCTCGAGAATGAACGCGCCGAGCCCGTCGGTTCTCCAACCACCGATCGCTTCTTCGACCATGGCCTCAGCCTCCTCGAGGATCGAGACGGGCTCCTTGTCCAAGTCGTGCATGACCTCTGGGTCGGCGAAGAGGTCGTACAGAGGCTCTGCATCCGACGGACTCGGCGGGCGGAGGAGAAGCCTGTCCGTACGTATGCGGATCAGCTCCCACGACGAGCTGTCATGAGCCACGCCGAGACGCTAGCCGGAGTTTGCACACGCGATCTGCAGCGGTCAGCCGGTTGTTGGTGGATGATCAGGCGGTGTCGGTGGAGGCGATTCATCTCGGAGATCCGGGAAAAGCCGGTTTGCGGCCGGTCGACTCGGTGCGGGCTGTCGCCGGCAAGGGGCTGGAAGGTGACCGACACTTTCATCCTGGCGGAGCTCAACCCGGCCAAGCGCTGACGCTCGTTGCGGCCGAGATGGTCGAGGCGGTCGGATTGAGGCCCGGTGAGACACGACGCCAGGTAACGGTGCGAGGCGTGGACGTAAACGGGCTCATCGGCAAGCGTTTCCGCATCGGAAACGTCGAATGCCTCGGTGTGGAGCTCTGCGAGCCCTGTCGGCACCTCGAAGAGATGACGCGGCCGGGAATCATCAAGGCACTGGCACATCGGGCTGGGATCAACGCCGACATCCTGGTCGGCGGCCTCATCAGCCTCGGCGACCGCGTGGAGGAGCTCTAGCGCGGCGATGAACATTGTCACTGCCGGCGAGCGGCCCGAGCTGCTCGAGCCGGCGTGGGAGCGGACGCGCGACACCCTCCCCGAGTACAACAACCACGGGGATGTCCTGAACGAGTACTGGCCGCGGTTGACCGAGGAGCTGCCGGAGTTCCAGTTTCATCTCATCGGTGACGACGATCAGATCCTCGCTCGGGCACGCTCGATCCCCGTTCGGTGGAACGGCACGGTCGAGGACTTGCCGGCGGGAATCGACGGCGCGATCGCCCGCGGCTTCGACGAGGACGGCGCGAACGTGCTCTGCGCGCTCGTGATCATGGTGCCCCGCGATCTTCAAAGCCGAGGCCTGAGTTCGGAGGCGGTGCAAGCGATGGGCGAGATCGCGCGTCGCCACGGTCTCTCGTCGCTGATCGCACCGGTCCGCCCGAGTTGGAAGGGGCGCTACCCGCTGGTCTCCATCGAGAGGTACGCCCAATGGCGACGGCCCGACGGCCTGCTCTTGGATCCGTGGATGCGTGTGCATGAACGGCTCGGAGCCGACGTGCTCAGGCCGGAACCACACTCGCTGCGCATCACGGGGACTGTCGCGGACTGGGAGTCGTGGACGGAGATGAGCTTCCCCGAGAGCGGCGACTACTGGTTCCCCGGTGGACTCGCGACCGTGCGCATCGACCGCGACAGCGACTCAGGCACCTACTGGGAACCGAACGTCTGGATGCGTCACACTCTTTAGGGAGAGGTGTCAGACACCTTGAAGGTGTCTGACACCCGCCGCGGCTACTTGATCGGCTTGCCCTTCGGCGACAGCACGTACCACTAGTCGGAGAACCCCTGCCCACGGTCGAGTTACTTCGGTCTCGCCGCCGGTTCGGGAATGACGCCCGGAAGGGCGAGGCTGGATCTCTGGTTCGACTCGATGAGTTTCGGCTGCTGCGCCGGTCTGTACCGCGTACGGACCCGGCAGTCGCGGAACGTTCTCGCCTGCAACTACTGACCCCGGGAGGCAGTGTGAAGCTTCTCCTCACGTCCGCCGGCATCAAGAACCCGAGCATCAAGGACGCGATGCTGGAACTGCTCGGCAAGCCGATTGCCGATTGCGATGCTCTCTGCATCCCCACTGCGTCGTACGGTCATGCCCCAGGCGGCATACACGGGGCGTACCGGTTCATCACCGGACGATCCCCGACGCCCATGTGCGAACTCGGATGGAAATCGCTGGGCGTGCTCGAGCTCACCGCGCTGCCGAGTCTCGGCAGAGAGCGTTGGATCCCTCTCGTCGAGGAGACCGACGTCCTGCTGGTGAACGGCGGCGATTCCCTCTACCTCGCCCATCACATGCGGGAATCGGGTCTTGCCGACCTCGCGCCGACGCTGAGTGCGGTCTGGGTCGGGCTGAGCGCCGGGAGCATGGTGATGACACCTCGGATCGGCGAGGAGTTCAAGGTCTGGGATCCCCCCGACGGCGGAGACAGCGCGCTGGGGATCGTCGACTTCTCCATCTTCCCGCACGTCGACCACCCGGATCTCACGGAGAACACCATGGCCGCCGCGGAAGAATGGGCCGCCGGGTTGTCGAATCCGGCCTATGCGATCGACGACGACACCGCCGTCAGAGTGACCGAGGACACGGTCGAGGTCATCTCCGAAGGGCACTGGAAGCACTTCAGCCACACCACGCAAGCGGGCGAAACGCGCTAGCGACAACTCATTCGCCGTTTGCGCCGCGTCCGGAATGACCCGGGCGCTACGCTCGGTGAATCCGCCCTTACGCGATCGACGGACGGTGCTGATGGCGATAACTCTTCGGACATTCGCAGACAGCGACCTGGACTCGCTCTTCATCTGGGAGAGCGATCCTCGTGCGGTCCAGATGGCGGCGTTTACGCGCCCGGATCCGTCCGACCGCACCGCGTTCGACGCCCACTACGAGCGTGTCCGCAGCGACCCTTCGAACACGTTGCTCGCGATCGACGACGACGGGGAATTCGTGGGGACGGTAGGCAGCTTCACCATGGAGGGAGAGCGGGAGGTCACGTACTGGATCGCGCCGGAACGCTGGGGTCAAGGGCTCGCATCGCGTGCCCTACGTGCGTTCCTTGCAATCGAATCCGCCAGACCCCTTTACGGTCGCGTGGCCGACCACAATGCCGCGTCGGCGAAGGTCCTCGTTCGAGCGGGTTTTGTCGAGGTGGCGACAGAAACGGCATTCGCGCCTGGAGTCGGCGCCGAGGTCGTCGAGCGGATCTATCGACTCGATCGATAACAGCGGGATTGGCCGGCCAAGGACTCTCGCAGGCGCCTGGGGTGCGCTAAGCGGCAGGGTCGATGCCGTCTTGGAGTTGGCGGTCGTACTCGGCTTGGTCGTAATGACCGCGTGACTCAGCGATCAGCCCGTCGGGGGCGATCGTCCACTCCTCGTATCCCGGGACGCGCACGCTCTTGCCGGTCTCCGCGCTCGTCCCGGTGAATGTCCAGCGGTACTCGACGCTGCCGTCCTCTCGCAGAACGAGGTCGTCCATGAAGACCTCAATGTCCGGGAAGGCAGCGATGAACGTCTTCGCTACCTCGGCGATTCCGGTCGCATCGCCACCGTTGATAGCGATCATGCCCCCCGGGACATAGTTCCCGGCCACCAGTGCGGGATCACGGCTGCACCACGCCTCGGTGTAGGTACGTGCGAGCTGCTCGATCTGCTGCGGATCATGCGCCATCGAATCGGCACGACCCTAACCCTCGCCGTTGAGGGAGGCAATCCCCCGCCTGCACCAGAGCGTTCGGGGAATGAATCTCCTATGACTGTCAAGTCATCGCTGGTGCGGCGTTCTGCATGACGCGGTAGAGGTGGCGGGCGAGGTAGCGCTTGAGGATGCGCGTTGCGTCGCGGGTGCTCTTTCCTTC
>Ga0070731_10000608_pt1 | contig 45081 bp, 45 predicted proteins | sample Coa_R1_2_FD_66448 | JGI IMG/M metagenome (GOLD analysis project Ga0070731, IMG submission 66448) | Surface soil microbial communities from Centralia Pennsylvania, which are recovering from an underground coalmine fire - Coalmine... | ecosystem: Environmental > Terrestrial > Soil > Unclassified ...
CCGCACCAGGCGCTCGGTTACCTCACTCCGAACGAGTACCTCGCTCAATGGCAGGCGGCTCAGCGATGAATTTGGAGGCTGGTGTAGTCGGATCTACTGGACCAGTACAGCACGTTGTCGCGCTGCCTGCGCAGATGCTATAATGTCCCGTCGTAACGAACGGACTGGAGGCGACGTCTCATGGAACGGGTGAGCCTGAGCGCCCTCGAGCGCACGGCCACGGGGAAGAGCGCGGCCAAGCGCGCGCGCCGTGACGGTCTCGTGCCGGCGGTGCTCTACGGCCGCGGCCGGACGCCCCGGGCGGTGTCCTTAGGCCGCAAGGACCTGGTCTCGGCGCTGCACACCGCGGGCCGGAACGCCCTGATCGATCTGCGGATCGCGCAGGACGGCGACGCGCAGACCGAAGTGGTGATGATCGAGGAGATCCAGCGCGACCACATTCGCCGCGAGATCCTGCACGTGGACCTGCACCTGATCAGTTTGACCGAAGCGCTCGAGGTCAGCGTGCCCGTCGTGTTGAGCGGCACGCCCGAGGGCGTCACTGCGGGCGGCGGCGTGCTCGAACAGGTCCGCCGCGAGATCGAGGTGCGCTGTCTGCCGACGCAGATTCCCGACCGGTTCACCGTGGACGTCACCGGCCTGCGCGTCGGCGCGTCGATCCACGTCGGCGACCTGAAGGTGGCGGAGGGCATCGAGGTCCTCACGCCGCCCGAGGAAGTGATCGCCGCGGTGGTGGCGCCGGTGGTCGAGGAAGAGGCGGCGCCCGCGGCGGAGGCCGAGGCGGCGGCGGAGCCCGAGGTCGTCGGGCGTGCGCCGGCCGAGGGCGAGGCTCCGGCCGAAGAGGGAGCCAAGGCGCCCAAGGCCGAGGCCAAGCCCGCCAAGGCGGAGGCCAAGCCGGCCAAGTCCGACAAGAAGGAGTAGCGCGGTCCGAGCAGGGATGCGCGGCTGCGGTTTGGTGCATGAGGGGCGTGGGATCGGGCCGCGCCCCTCATGCTACGTAGAGAGATGATCGCCATCGTGGGACTCGGCAATCCGGGCCGCCGGTATCGGGGCACGCGGCACAACGTCGGCGGCGACGTGGTGGACCGCGTCGCCGCCAAACTCGGCGTGCGGCTGGCCGATGACGGCTTCGCGCGGACCGCGCGCGCCCACTTCGGGAGAGCCGCGGTGCTGCTCGCCGTTCCGGAAACCTACATGAACGTGAGCGGCCAGGCCGTGGCCGACCTCTCGCGGCGCCGGCGCGTTCGTCCGGAGAATGTGTTGATCGTCTACGACGACCTCGACCTGCCCCTCGGCCGGCTGCGGCTCAAGCCCGGCAACGGCGCGGGCGGCCACAACGGCGTCCGCTCGATCATCGAGGAGCTCGGCACCAAGGACTTTCCGCGGCTTCGGGTCGGCATCGGCCGTCCACCGGCCGGCGTAGCCCCGGAGACGTTCGTGCTCGAGCGCTTTACGCCGGAGGAGCGCACCGTCATCGACGAAGCCGTCGAGCGCGCCGCCAACGCCGCCCTGGCCGTCGTCAGCGACGGCCTGGAGGCGGCGATGAACCGGGTCAACGTGCGGGAGACTGCGGCGGCCGGGGGCCGGCCGCGCGAGGCCGCGGCCGGGCAGGGCGGACCCCCGGGACGCCCGGGAGGCGCGGGTGCCTGAGGGGAACTTCCGGGAGTCCGGCAACGCTCTTCACAAAGAGACCGCTGCCGGGGGTCCCGACGTGACGGAAGCCGTATCGGCGCTGAGTGGAGTCATCGATGCCGGCGCGCAGGCCGGTCAGAGCGGCGCGCACCGTCTGGCGGCATTTGAGGAACTGCTGAACCGCCACTTCCGCAGCATCTACCGGGTGGCGTATCGGCTGGCCGGCAACGCCGACGACGCGGAAGATTTGATGCAGGAAGCGGTGGCCGAGGCGTTTCGGGCGTTCGACCGGTATCAGCCGGGGACGTTCTTCGACCGGTGGGTGTACCGGATCATGCACCGCACCCACATCGACTGGATCCGCCGGCGCGGCCGGCGGCCCGAGATCTCCTTCGACGCGCCCACCTCCCCGGAGGGCGATCCGCTGCTTGCGCGGCTCGGCGATTCGGACACGGACCCGCAGCATCTCACCGAGGTGCGGGATCTCGACGGCCCCATTCAGGCCGCGCTCGAGAGCCTGCCGCCGGAGTTCCGGACGGTCGTCGTCCTTGCGGATATCGAGGGACTTTCGTATGATGAAATCGCGGCGGTGGCCGCCTGTCCGGTCGGAACCGTTCGATCGCGCCTGCACCGGGCGCGCGAGGCGCTGCGCTCCGCGCTGCGTCCCTACCTGAGGGGAGGGGAGCGGTGAACCACACGCACGTTGCCGATCACCTCTCCGCGTACCTCGACGGCGCCCTGCCGGCGTCAGATCTGGAGCAGGTGCAGGCGCACCTCGAGGTCTGCGGGACGTGCGGCCGCGCCTACGAGGAGCTGCGGACGCTGCGCTCACTGCTGCGCGCGCTGCCGGATCCGGTGGCGCCGTCCGGACTCGAGGACCGGATTCACTGGCGCCTCGCCCGGGAGGAAGCCGCGTTCCGGCCGTCGCCGTGGCGCGCGGTGTGGGCGGCGGTGACACGCCCGGCCGTGACACGGCCGCTGCGGGTTGCCCTGGCCGGCGCGACGATACTGGTCATTATTGGGCTGCCGATGGGATGGGTGTCCGGACTCTTTGCGCCGCGGGGGACGTTGTTCGATCCGGACGCGTACGTGCGCAACTATCTGATGACGTCGTCCGACCGCCTGACCGACGACGTGACACGAACGGTCATCGCCCACACGGCTCTTCCGGAGTCGACTGTCCAGAGGTAACATGACGCCTCGCCTCCGCCGCCGGATCGTGCTCCTGGCGGTCTGTGCGCTGCTGGCCGCGATCGTCCCGGACGGTGCCGCGCTGGGCGCGCCGGGCGTGCCGCCCGCCGGGCCGGACGAGCCGGAGCCGATCCGCTGGCTGACCGAGGCCGCGCTCGCGCCGCGGGGCGTGAGTTACACCGGCACCAAGACCGTCACCGTCTGGGCGCAAACCGTTCGCGCGTCCGAGGTACGGATCTACCATCAGGCGCCCGACCGCACACGGCTGGAGTATCTGGCCGCCGGCGATCAACCGGAACGCGTGGTGGTGATCAACGCCGGCCGACAGATCGAGTTCGTGCCCGGACGCGGCCGGTACGTCGAGGGGCCGGCGCCCCAGACCGACGAGGACGAGCTCATCCGTCAAATTCTCCCGCAGCTCGCCGCGAACTACGAAGTGCGGTTTGCCGGCGCCGAGCGTGTCGCCGGCCGGCCCGCGCGGATCATCGACATCCGGGGCCGCCTGCCCGGCCGGCCGCGCCTGCGGCTGTGGATCGATCTGGAGACGCGGCTGATCCTCCGGCTCGAGCGCTACGGCCCGGCCGGAGCGCTGCGGGAGACCTCGGCGTTTCTCAGCGTACAGCTGAACCCGACGCTCGCGGCGGACCTCTTCATCGTGTCGCCGCCCGCGGGGGCGCAGGTCCAGACCCGCCTCCAGCAGGCGCCGGCCGCCGCCCTGACGATCGAGGAGATCTCCCGCCGGGTCGGCTTCATCCCGCAGCTGCCGGCCTACCTGCCGCCGGGCTACCAGTTTGTGCGGTCCAACGTCGCCATGATTCACGGCACGCCGACGGCGACGTTCGCCTTCACGGACGGCGTCGCGACGATGACCCTGTTCGAGAGCCGCGGCGCGCAGGTGGGCGCGGGCGGCGGGCAGCGCGTGCAGATCGGCGCCTTCGAGGGCACGGTGCAGACGCGGGGCGTCGCCACCGTGGTCCACTGGAACACCAACGGCATCTCGATGACGCTTGTCGGGGACATCGCGTCGAACGAGCTCCTGCGCGTCGGACGGTCGGTACCGCCGGCCGGATCGTCCGACCTGCTGCCGGTCGACCCGCGACGGGCCGCTGTGGAATCAGAGCGGCCGGCGGCCATGACCACGATGTCCGCGCTCCGGGCGGCCGTTGCGGGCCGCGCCGCCGGGTGGCTGCGCGCGCTCCTCGCGCCCGCGATCGCCGAAGCGGCGACTCAGCCGCCCGTGCATCCGGCCCCGGCGTGGCCGGATGTGCCCCCCGTTCCCGTGTCGCCCTACATCACGAACGACACCCATCCGATCGGTCCCGGCATCCACCCCGAAGAGACACGCATCTGGCAGGCCTTCGTCGAGCAAGGCCTCGCTCCGGTCGTCGTGAAGGTGACGGTTGCCAGCGACGGTGTCACCAAACTGCCGGACGGGCGGCTCTCGCGGCTGGTGTGGATCTGGTTCGTCTACGGGATGGACCGGGCGGCGACGCCCGCGGCGATGGTGCGCGAGGCGGCGGCGACCGCGCGCGCGCTCGCGGCCGCGGCGGCGCGCGCCGATCCGCGCGTGGACCGGATCACGCTGAGCGGCTACTATCAAATGCCGGGCCGGTTCGACGGCCGCCGCACCGACGTGACGGTGACCGCCGCGCTCGATGCCGGGCGGCTGCTCGGGGCCACGCCCGGCGGGGACCCGCGCGAGGCGCTTTCCGCGGCGGGCAGCGTGTGGTTTGCGCCCGAACTGCTCGAGGGGGCGCTCGTTCCGCGACTGCCCGTTCCGCACGATCCGCACCTGTCGGCCGGCATGCGGGCGCCGGTGCTGCTGCCGGGTGATCGGACCTACGAGTCGGCGGAGCGGTTTCAGGGTACGCTCCTCCAGCGCATCGTCGACACGAAGGTGCAGCTCGAGGGGCTGCTCTTCGGCGCGGCGAGTGACGGCATGCTGTGGCGCGGCAACCCCCGGCGCCGCGAGATCGCGCTCACCTTCGACGACGGGCCGAGCCCGCTGGCGACGCCGCTCCTCCTCGCCGTGCTGCGCCGGTACGGCGCGCACGCGACGTTCTTCGTGATCGGCGAGCACGCCCGCGCCTACCCGTACCTCGTCCGGGCGATGACGGCGGACGGCCACGAGGTCGGCGACCACACCTACCACCATCCGAACATGGTCACGGTTGGCGACGCCGTCGCCCGTAGTGAGATCGCCGCCGGCGCGGCGGTGATCGGCCGCACGGCCGGCCGGCCCGCGGAGTGGTTCCGGCCGCCCGGCGGGGACTATACCGCGGGCGTCGCCGGGGACGCCCGCCGGCTCGGCCTCGGGATGGCCATGTGGACGACGAACTCCGGCGACTGGTCGCTGCCGCCGTTCCGCATCCTCGTCGAGCGCGTGCTGGCGCGCGCGGAGCCGGGCGCGATCGTGCTGATGCACAACGGCACGCTCAATACCGTTCGCGCGCTGCCGGCGATCGTCGTGGAGCTGCGGCGGCGCGGGTACACGCTCGTGACCGTCTCCCAGCTTGCGCGGGACGCGGAATGAGCGCGGCCGTCCGCGACGAATCTAGGACCGACGTGATGGACGAGCGATCCGACACCCCGCGCGATCGGCCGATGACGCTCATCGAGCATCTCGAGGAGCTGCGGGTCCGGCTGACCCGCTCCGTCATCGGCCTGCTCGTGGCGACGCTTGCCGGCTTCATCTTCGTGGACCCGCTCCTCACGCTGCTGCTGCGGCCCACGGGGCACATGAAGCTGACGACGCTGACCGTGCTGGAGCCGTTTCTCGTCAAGGTGAAGATCGCGTTTCTGTTCGGCCTCGCCGTCAGCATGCCGTGGATCATGTATCAGGTCTACGCCTTCATCTCGCCGGCCCTCACCGAGAACGAGCGTCGCCGGACCATCCCCCTCGCGCTGCTCGCGGGGGTGCTCTTTGCGATCGGGCTCGTCTTCGGCTACGTCTTCGTCCTGCCGATCAGCACCCGCTGGCTCCTCGCCCAGGCCGGCGGCCAGTTCAACGTGCTGCTGACGGCGAACGCCTACATCTCGTACGTCCTGTTCTTTCTCCTCATCGTCGGCGGGACGTTCGAGACGCCGCTCGTCATCCTCTCGCTCGCGATGCTCGGGCTCGTCACCCCGCAGACGCTGCGCCGGGAGTGGCGCATCGCCTACATGGTCATCGCCGCGATCGCGGTTTTCGGCACCCCGGACTGGAGCCCGGTCACGATGATGCTCGTCGCGGTGCCGATGGCCCTCCTGTACGAGTTCAGCATCGTGCTCTGCCGCATCTTCATCCGGCCGGCGGCGGCGAAGCCCGCGCAGGCCGCCCACACCGGCGGGTAGCGGTCGCGAACCGACGTTCACAATTCACGCGGACAGGGGATATTCCTAATACCCTGGACCGACGGCGGCTGTGCTGCCCTCGGTCGGACCGGCGTCCCGGCCGGCCTGGAGGGATCCGTGTATCAAGGAAGCATACAGACGCCGTGGTCCCAGCCGTCTCCGGCGCCCGTCCCGGCGCGTCCGGGGCCCGCCCGGCTGCCCCGCCGTCTAGGGTCCTCGTGGTATTGCGGAGCGAACCGGCGTTGCTATAATGGCGTATTAGTACCGTTAGGGGTCGCTATGGCGCACTGTACGCCGTGGCGTCGGGGGGACGCATGAGCGTGGGGAATTCGATGGTGGCGCGGCGCGGAGTCCGCGTGGGGGCGGCCTCCGTGTTGGCGGTGATCCTCGCGCTGCCCATGGCGCTTGGGCCGGCAGGCCGGGCGGCCGCCGGTGTGCCGAATGCGCCGCGGGTCGCCGAAGCGTGCGACGTCCGGACGCCGGTGCTCGTGGTCGGCGGAACCCCGTCGGGCGTGGCCGCGGCCCTCGCCGCGGCGCGGACGGGCACCGCGGTGTACATGACCGAGTCGCGGCCCTACCTCGGCGGTGATCTCACCGGCGCCATGCTCAACATGCTCGACATGGACTTCGGTCTCACCGGCGAGCACCTTGCGCGCGGCGTCTTTTCAGAAATCTACAAGCAGCTCGGAATGACCTTCGACGTCGAGACCGCGAAGCGCGTCTTCATGGACGCGGTCCGCCGCGAGCCTCTCATCACGCTGACGCTGCACCGCAAACCCGTCGAGGTGCTGATGAACGGTCCGTGGGTGACCGGCGTCGTCTTCGACGGCCCGCATCAGACGCGGGAAACGGTCTGCGCGAAGCGCGTGGTCGACGCGACGGACGACGGCGACGTCGCCGCGATGGCCGGTGCGCCGTTTACGATCGGCCGCGAGGATTCCGGCATCGACCGCGCGATGATGTCGGCGACCCTGGTGTTCGAGGTGAAGGACGTCAACTGGCACCAGGTCACCGCCTACGTGAGCGGCGCGCGCGAGCAGCACATGCGCCGCGGCGGTTTCTACCAGGGCAACGTGTGGGGCTACGGCCCGATCATGCGGATGTACAAGCCGACGCAGCCGAACGTGGCGATCTATGACCTCAACATCGGCCTGCAGAACGACCGCTCGGTGCTGATCAACGGGCTCCTGGTGTTCGGCGTCGACGGCACCGACCCGGCGTCGGTGGCGGACGGCATGCGCCGCGCCAAAGTGGAGCTGCCGCTGCTCATGGATTTCCTGCGCGAGACGGCGCCGGGCTTCGCGAAGGCGTCGCTGGTGCGCACCGCCGACTACCTCTACATCCGCGAGACGCGCCACATCCGGGGGCTCTACACGCTGACGGCCAACGACATCGTGAACAGCCGGGTGTTCTGGGACGCCGTCGGCGTCGCGAGCTACCCGATCGACATCCATCCATACAAGATCGGCGAGTTCAACCCGTACGCGCCGAAGCGCTTCGTGTATACGATCCCGTTCCGCTCGCTCGTGCCGTACGGGATCGGGAACCTCGTGATGGCGAGCCGCTCGATCTCCGCGACGTACGCGGCCGCGGCCTCGTGCCGCGTCGTGCCGACGACGATGGAAGAGGGGCAGGCCGCCGGGCTCGCGGCGGTGCTGTCGATCGAGCGGCGGGTGTCGATCCCGCAGCTCCTGGAGCAGCCGGCCCTGATCCACGATCTGCAGGCCGGTCTCCACGGGCAAGGCGCCTACCTGCTGCCGGATACGCTCGCCTCGATCGGCGAGGCGTCGCCGCCGTGGCTGCTGCACAGCGGATCGGCCGTACGGCCGCCGGTGCTGCCGCTCACACCGGTTGAGGGCGCGCGTCCCACCAAGCCGTAAGCCGCGTCTGTTTGTCGCGCTGGAACGGCGGGCGACCTGCCCGCCGTTCCTCTTTCGCGTCCCGGTTTGATTCTTCACACGGCCGGCATCCCAGGGGCGCCGCGCCTCCGAGCCGAACAACCCGGCATGGAGACGCCCCGCCTGCCGCCCGGCCAGACCCTCACGGAAAAGTGGCCGGTGCTCTACTATGGGGGCATTCCCCGCATCGACCTCGCGAAGTGGGCGTTCGCCGTGGAGGGTGAGGTCGAGAGTCCCGTGCGGTGGACGTGGGATGAGTGGACCGCGCTGCCCCGAAAGAGCGTTCGCTGCGACGTGCACTGCGTCACCGCCTGGTCGCGGTTCGACAACGTGTTCGAGGGGGTGCCCGCGTCCGAGGTGATCGCCCGCGCGCGGCCCCGCGAGGGCGCGGCGTTCGTGATGGTGCACTCGTACGGCGACTACACAACGAACCTCCGGCTCGACGACCTGATGCAGGACGACGTCCTGTTCGCGTTCACCCACGACGGCCGCCCGCTCACGCCCGAGCACGGCGGACCCTGCCGGCTCGTGGTGCCGCGCCTGTATTTCTGGAAGAGCGCGAAGTGGGTTCGCGGGCTCGAATTCATGCGCGGCGAGCGCCCGGGCTTCTGGGAGCAGAACGGGTACCACATCCGCGGCGATCCCTGGAAGGAAGAGCGCTACTCCGACCCCTGGTGACGTCCATAGAACCGGAGCGCTCGACGTTCACCCGTCTGGCCGTGCTGTGGCTGGCGGGCGTTGATCTGCGGGCGACCCTGCTGGCCCTGCCGCCGGTCCTCATCTTCATCCACCGCGACCTCGGGTTGAGCGAGACCGGGGTGGGGGCGCTGACGAGCCTCCCGGTGCTGGTGCTGGCCGCGGCGGCCGTCCCGGGATCGCTCCTGATCGCGCGCGGCGGCGCGCGCCGCGCCGCGATTGCCGGCCTCGTCGTGGTCGCGCTCTCGTCGGCGCTGCGCGGCGTCGGCCCGTCGATCGCGATGTTGTTTGCGATGACGTTTGTGATGGGCGTCGGGATCGCGGTGATGCAGCCGGCGGTGCCAGCGTTGGTCGCCCGGTGGTGCCCGGACCGCATCGGCTTTGCCACCGCGCTCTACGTGAACGGGTTGCTCGTCGGGGAGACGTTGAGCGCCGGCCTGACCCTGCCGCTCGTCTTACCGTTCATGCGCGGGAGTTGGCCGGCCGCGCTGGCGGCGTGGTCCGCTGTGCCGCTGGTGACGGCCATCCTCATGTTGGTCCTCCGGGAGCGGCTGCCCGATGCCGCGGTGGGCCCCGAGGCGCGCTGGTGGCCCGATTGGCGCGCCGCGGAGACGTGGCGGCTCGGGCTCGTGCTCGGCGGAGTCGGCGTCGCGTATTTCGCCACCAACGCCTTCATCCCGGATTACCTGCGGACCGCCGGACGGGTCGACCTCATCGGCCCATGCCTCGCGGCGCTCAACGCGGGGCAGTTGCCCGCGTCGGTGGTCGCACTCGCGGCGGCCCGTGCCATCGTCGGGCGCCGCGCGTCGCTGGTCGTGGTCCCGGTCGCGATCGCGGCGAGCCTCGCCTTGTTTCTGCTCGCGCCGCCCGCGTTCTGGGTGGTCGCCGCGGCGTTGATCGGCTTCTGCTGCGCGTTCGGGCTGGTGCTGTCGCTTGCGCTGCCACCGCTCGTCACGGAGGCCCGCGACGTGCACCACGTGTCGGCGGGGATGTTCGCCATCGGCTACGGCTATTCGTTTCTGCTGCCGCTGTTGGGCGGCGTCGCGTGGGACATCACCCACCTGCCGGCGGCGGCGTTTCTGCCCGCGTTTGCGGGCGCGGCCACGACCTTCGGGGCGGCGCTCGGGCTCCCACACCGCGCCGGCGCGCCCGGCGGCGAGATCAGGGAGGCAGCCGGATGATCTGGAACCGCACCGCGGAAACGATGACACGCTCCGATCTCGAAGCCCTGCAGCGGCAGCGTCTCGCGGACCTCGTGGCACGCGTTCACGCGAAGGTGCCGTTCTACCGCGAGGCGTTCGACCGCGCGGGCGTCCGTCCGGACCAGGTCCGCTCGCTCGACGATCTTCGCCGGCTGCCGTTCACGCGGAAGGCGGATCTGCGGGATCACTATCCGTTCGGCCTGTTCGCGGTCCCGCTCGACCAGGTCGTCCGCGTGCACGCGTCGTCGGGCACGACCGGGAAGCCCACGGTGGTCGGCTACACGCGCGCCGATCTCGGCGTGTGGGCGGACGTGTGCGCCCGGTCCCTCGCGGCGAGCGGCGCGCGGCCGGGCGACGTATTTCACAACGCGTACGGGTACGGCCTCTTCACCGGCGGGCTCGGCATGCACTACGGCGGCGAACTGATGGGCCTCACGGTCGTGCCGGTCTCGGGCGGCAACACCGAGCGGCAGCTGCTGCTCTTACAAGACTTCAAGCCGCGCGTGATCGCCTGTACGCCGTCGTACATGCTCACGCTGGGGGAGGCCGCCGCGGCCCGGGGCATCGACCCGCGGAGCCTGACGATCCGCTCGGCCGTCCTCGGCGCGGAGCCGTGGACGGAGGCGATGCGCGGCCAGATCGAGCGTCTGCTGCCGGTGAAGGCCGTGAACATCTACGGGCTCAGCGAAGTGATCGGGCCCGGCGTCAGCAACGAGTGCGTCGAGGCGCAGCGCGGCTCCCACGTCTTCGAGGACCACTTCCTCGTCGAGGTGGTCGACCCGCGGACCGGCGAACCGGTGGCCGCGGGCGAGGTGGGGGAGTTGGTGTTTACGACGCTCACGAAGGAGGCGCTGCCGGTGATCCGGTACCGCACCGGCGACCTCGCCTCCCTCGATCCCGCGCCCTGCGTCTGCGGCCGCACCTCCGTCCGGATGTCGCTCATCGTCGGCCGCACCGACGACATGCTCATCATCCGCGGCATCAACGTGTTCCCGTCGCAGATCGAAGCGGTGGTGATGCAGTTCGACGAGCTCTCGCCCAACTACCAGCTGGTCGTCGCGCGCGAACGGACGCTGGACTCGCTCGAGGTGCGGGTGGAGGTGGCGCCGGACGCCGCGCAGCCGCCCGCGCCCCGGGGAGACGTGGCGGCCGCGGATGACCTGCGGCGGCGGATCGCCGATCGCCTCCGCGGCGTGATCGGCATCGCCGCGCGCATAACGCTTCAGGCCCCGGGCAGCCTGCCGAGAAGCGAAGGCGGCAAGCTCCGCCGCGTCATCGACGAGCGGGCGAAGGGCTAGCGGGGCTCGATCGGACGGCCTATCGCTCGAGGAGGTCGGCTTCGATCACGTCGTGCCAGGGAGTGCCGGACACCCCGACAAACGGCGTCGAGGTGTAGAAGGGTCCGCTCACGCGAACGGTTTCGCCCGCCCGCACGACTGCGCGCCCCCACACGACCACGCCCACCGATGCGCCCTGGGCTTCCAGGCGGAACGTCGTGATCGGCGCGCCCCGCGCGTCCGCGGCCGGCGCGACGTCGGCCGCGGTTCCGGTGACGGTCACGACCGTGCGGTCGAACCGCGCGGCCTGCGTCGCGAGCGCGCGCACGGTGTCCGCGGGCGCGGCGCCCACCATCCGCGGCGGCGCGCCCGGGCCCGGCGCCGGGAGCGGCGGCGCGCTCGAATAATGCCCCGGTATCCCGAAGGCGGGACCGAAGATCGGCGTCTCGAACGCGGGTACGCCGAAGACCGGCGTACCGATCACGAAAGGACCGGGCATGATCGCGGGCGGCGGCGTGGCGCCCGGCGGACACACGAGGATCTGCCGGACGACCGTGGCCGTGGCCGGGGAGAGTTGAACGGGAAAGGCGATGGCGTCGAGCGGGGTGGCCGAGATCGGGCTCGACGTCCGCGTCGTCGCAATCTGGATTTGTTGACACGCCGTCTGCGCCGAGACGGGCGCAGCGCCTGTGAGGCCCGCCGCGACGGCAAGGGCGGCGCCGATCCACAGCATCCTCATCGCATCACCCCCCCTGGGGTTGCATTCGCCGCGTGGGCCGCGGTTGCCTCGATCCGATCGTTACCCCAGCCCGAAGACGAGCGCCGCGTTGATGCCGCCGAAGCCGAACGAGTTGCTGAGAATGTGGCGCAGCGGCATCTCCCGGCCGCGGTCGCGCACGTAGTCGAGATCGCAGGCCTCGTCCGGCGCCTCGAGGTTGAGCGTGGGCGGAACGTAGCGGTGCCGCAGGCTGAGGAAGCAGCTGGCCGCCTCGATCGCGCCGGTGGCGCCGAGCGCGTGCCCGTGCATCGCCTTCGTGGCGCTGACGGGCACCCGATAGGCGTGATCTCCGAGGACCTGCTTGACCGCGAGCGTCTCCGTGGAGTCGTTGAGGGGGGTGCCGCTGCCGTGCGCGTTGACGTAGTCGATGTCCTCCGCCGCGACACCGGCTTCGGCGAGGGCGAGCCGCATCGCGCGGGCGGCCTGGGTCCCCGACGGCAGCGGAGCCGTCATGTGGTGGGCGTCGTTCGTCGCGCCGAAGCCGAGGACGCTGCCGTAGATCCGGGCGCCCCGGCGGCGGGCGTGCTCGCGTTCCTCGAGCACCAGCAGCGCCGCGCCCTCGGCCATTACGAACCCGTCGCGCGTCCGATCGAACGGACGGCAGGCGCGCGCCGGCTCGTCGTTGTGGGTCGACATCGCCCGGATCACGTCGAACGCGGCGAACGTCAGCGGCGCGAGCGGCGCCTCCACACCGCCGGCGACCATCACGTCGGCGTAGCCGTCGCGGACCGTCCGGAACGCCTGCCCGATCGCGATCGCGCCGCTCGAGCAGCTGTCCGAGTTGGCGCTGGACGGGCCGCGGAGGTCGTGTTCGATCGCGACGTTGCAGGACGCGGCGCCGCAGAACACCGACAGCGCCAGCGTCGGCCGGATCCGGCGCACGCCCTGGCTCAGGAAGACGGCGTGCTGTTCTTCGGCGAACGCGGCCCCGCCGAGGGCCGAGCCGACGAAGCACCCGATCGCATCGCGGTTCTCGTCCTCGAGACGCAGCCCCGCGTCGTCGATCGCCATGCGGGCGCTCGCGAGCGCGAACTGCGCGTAGCGGTCGAGGCGGCGGAGCCGCCTCGGCTCGATGAAGGCTGCGGGGTCGAAGTCCGTGACCTCGCCGGCCACACGGCTGTTGAACGCGGCCGCGTCGAACCGCGTGATGTGTCCGACCGCCGAACGCTCGCGCCGGAGCCCGTCGTAGAGGCCCCCGGCGCCGCATCCGATCGGCGTGACCGCGCCGATTCCGGTGACGACGACGCGGCGTCCCGTATCCGTCACAATTCACCCCCGCGGTCTGGCGTGCAACCTTCGAGATCTCGAGCCCGCCGTCCGGGCGCGTTTTTCCCCCCACCGTGTCACGAAACGGTCTCCGGGGGGCTCGTTTCCACGAGCCGCTTGATGTGGCCCAGCGTGGCCCTCGCGGTCGGTTCGATGAACAGCGGTCCAATGATCGACCGCGCGACGGCGCGCCCGACGATCGGCCAGCCAAGGTCCAGATCGTGCACGATCGAGACTGCCACATCGCCGCCGGGCACGGGTTCGAAGCGCCACTCCACCTCCATGCCGCGCGTCACGCCGCGCACATGCGTGAAGCGGATGCGCCGTTCCCGCGGCTGCACGATCTGCCGTGCCCACCACCAGATCGGAATCCAGCCGCGGCGCGCCCTCATCTCGACGAGCCGGCCGGCGCCGTCGACGGCGAGGACGCGGACACCGCGGTAGTGCGGAAGGATGCGCGGCCAGTGCTCGACCTGCGCGGCGTAGCGGAAGATCGCGTCGACCGGGCCTCGAATCCGCACCGCGGTTTCCGTGTGCACGCTACGCCCACCCCATGAGGCGCGGAAGGACGGCCGGATGGAACACGGCGCCCAGGCCGTCGGTGTTGCCGATCATGCCGATGAGCCGTTTCCCGAGATCGGGATACCGCGCCAGTTGGACCGCGGTGCGGCGAACGATCGCCGGACGAAAGGCCAGCGCCTGCACGAGGCGGGACCCCGCGAAGACCGGGCCGAATTCGCGCGCGCGCGCGAGCGCGTAGGCTCGAAGCCGCGGGACGCCGGTGCCTTCGAGCGCGTCCGCGGCGATCGCGGCGCACAACTCGGCGCCGCGCAGCGCGAGGTATACGCCCTGTCCGGTCATCGGATCGAGGTGGGCCGCGGCGTCGCCGACGAGCAGCACGCGGCCGCGGCCGGCGCGGCGCCGGTAATAGCCGAGGGGCCCGACCGCCGTCAGCGGACCGGTTCTTTCCGCGCGCGCGAGCCGGTCGCGGAGCCCCGGACATCCGCGCAGCCACGCCCAATAGCCCGCCTCGAGATCACCGCGCCAGGCGCGCACCACGTGCCGCGGGACGGCCAGCGTGACGTTGGCCAGCCCGCCCGGAAGATGCGCGACCCCGCAGTAGCCGTCGCGCCGGAGATGGATCTCGCCCCACCGGCCGCCGCCGCCGGATCCATTCCCGCCGGCGGAACCGTCGACGCCTGCGAGATAGGCGCCGACGGTATACCGTCCGTGCCGCGCGGGGGCGGCGACGGCCGCCGCCCGCGCCACCGCCGATCGCAGGCCGTCCGCGCCGACGACGAGCCGCGCGGTATAGCACTCCTCGCGCCCGCCGCGTTCCACGGTCACGCGGACGGCGCGGGCTTGAGGCTCGAGCGCGGCGAGCCGGCTGCCGTCCCGAACGAGGGCGCCGGCGCGGACGGCGTGATCGAGCAGCGTCTGATCCAGCCGCGACCGCTGAAGCGCCCAGCCGTTGCGGTGCGGGAACGGAAGGGAGGCCGCGGCGCCGTCCGCGGTCACGAGCCGCATGCCGCTCACCGGCGCGGCCGCGCGCGCCACCGCGTCGCGGACACCCAGCCGTTCGAGCAGCTCATCGCAGCCCGGGTTGAGATAATCGCCGCACGGCTTGGGGCGCGGGAAGACGGCGCGGTCGACGATCACGGTGCGGTACCCTCGCCGCGCAAGGAGCGCCGCGGTCGCGGCACCCGCAGGGCCCCCGCCCACCACGAGGACGTCGAGCGGCCGGGTCATTCGAGGCGCTCCAGAGCCGCGCGAAAGCCGGGCACGCGGCGCACGGTCAGGTTGGGAATCCCGGCGCCCGCGACGAGCGCGCGGTACTCCGCCCATGAGTACGCGCGGCGGACCGAGCGGGGCCCGTCCGTGCGGATCAGGTGGTTCCGGAAACACCGCGTCAGCAGCCACACGCCGGCGTGCGCGGCCGGTGATCGCACGAGGTCCACCGCGAAGAATCCGAGGCGGCCGAGCCGGTCCAGCCGCCGCAGGAGGGCGGGCCGGTCCGCGGGCTCGAGGTGGTGAAGCGAGATCGAGCACAGGCACGCGTCGAACGCGCCGTCGCGGAAGGGCAGCGCGCGCGCATCGGCCCGGACCACCGCGATCTCCGGAAAGGCGGCGGAGGTCTCCGCGGCGAGCCGCGCGGTCACAGGGTGACGCTCGATGGCAACGACGCGCACGGGGACGCCGCGCCGCGCGGCCCACCGCACCGCCGCGCGGGGAATGTCGGCGCCTCCGGTCGCCACGTCGAGCAGCGCGAGCGGCGCGCCGAGCGTGCGCGAACGCCGCCACAACGGCAGCAGCCGGTCGAGGTAGGCGCACACGAGGCGCACCGCGCCCGTGAGGCGGTTGATGCGGCCGAGGTCCTCGAGATTCGGGCGCAGCATCTCCTCGGTGCTCGCGGGATCGTCCATCAATTCGTGGACGGCCCCGGGCGCCGGCCCGGCTAGATTCGTCCGCATGCGGTCCTCGGCCTCACGATCCGTTTTCCATCACCCCGGCCTTCATTATCGTGCCACGCTGCAACGGCTCCGTAACGGGTCGAGCTCGATGTCCTTCCATATAAAGCCGCCGGAGCAGGGCGGCGCCCGTTTCAGTCTGCCGGCCGGCGCAGTTCCGGCCCGGGGGGCGGACGCGGGCGAGGCTTTCGCGCGCCGGAGGCGAACTCGATGTCGCGATGCGCATTGCGACCCTGCTGCCGAGCGCGACCGAGATTGTCGCGGCGCTTGGGCTGGTCGGCGAGATCGTGGCGATCACGCACGAGTGCGATTTTCCGGCCGAGATCCGCGACCGGCCGCGGGTGGTGCGTCCGCGCGTGGACTCGCGTCTCGCCAGCGCCGCGATCGACGCGGAGGTCGAAGGGGCGCTGCGGCGCGGGGAGAGCCTGTACCGGCTGGACGAAGCTGCGCTGGCCGCCGCGCGGCCCGATCTCATCATCACGCAGGACCTCTGTGACGTGTGCGCGCTGCCGAGCCTCGACGTCGAGGGCATTGCCGCGGGGCTGCCCGGACCACCGCGCGTGCTGCGCCTTCATCCCCACACCCTGGAGGACGTCCTCCGCGACATCGAGACGGTGGGACGCGCGGCCGGCCGCCGCGATGAGGCGGGCCGCCTCGTCGCGGCGCTCAGAACGCGCATCGCGGCGGTCGAGACCGCATGCTCCATTCGCCGGCGCCGCGGTACGCCCCGCGTATTCTGTATGGAGTGGCTCGATCCGCCGTTCTGCAGCGGCCATTGGATGCCCGAGATCGTCGAGCGCGCCGGCGGCCGCGAGGTGATCGGCGTCCACGGCCGGCCGTCGTTTCGCGTCGAGTGGGACGCGATCGTCGCGGCCGCCCCGGAGGTCGTCGTGCTCACGGTCTGCGGATTCGACGTCGGCCGCACCTGCGCGGAATTGCCGCCGGTCGCCGCGCGGTCCGAGTGGCGGGCCCTTCCCGCGGTGGCCGCGGGGCGGGTGTATGCGACGGACGGCAGCGCGTTCTTCAGCCGGTCGGGGCCGCGGCTCGTGGACGGCCTCGAGATCATGGCCTCGATCCTGCACCCGGAGATCGCGGTCCGGTCCATTCCCGCGGACGCTCCGGCGGCGGCCTGGACACCGGGGCGCGCCGGCGTCTGGGTGCGGGTCGGCGGCCCGTAGCGCGTTCGGGCAGGGCGGCGGCGCCGGAACTCCGAATTACATCTCCGCGTGATGGCTACTATGCGAGACCGTGGGGGGACGGGCGCATAAGCACGCTTGATCGTTGGGCCAGAGCCACGATGGTCCTTGTCGTGGCCGCGGCCGCGGCGTTTCTTATGTGGCGACTGCGGTTCGTCCTCGTGACGGTCGCGCTCGGCGCGATGCTCGCCTATGCCCTCATGCCGTTCGTCGAGTACACCGGCCGGCTGCGGCCGTGGGGACGGCCGGTGCCGCGTCTTGTCGCCGTTCTCGCCGTCTTTCTCGTGGTGGCGTTCGCCCTCGGCCTTGTGACCCGGCTGGCCATGCGGCCGGTCGCGGCGGAGGCCCAGCGCTTCGGACAGAATCTCGAGCAGTACCGCGACCGGGTCGGTACGGCGCTGACCCAAATGCAGCAGGGACTGCGGCGGAGCCTGCCGGCCCCGCTCGTCGCGCCGGTGGAGCGGGCGCTCGACCAGGCCGAGACGATCGCGTTCGGAGCCGCCACCGGGACGCTGCGCGGTACGGCGCGGTGGATCTCGAAGGGGTTCGAGGTCCTGCTGATTCCGATACTCGCGTTCTATTTTCTTCTCGATCTTCCGGTATTGCGCGACGAGCTGCTGGGGTTTCTCCCGGCCGCCATGCGCCGTACCGTGCTCGCGGCCGGCCGGCGCGCGGATCGCATCGTGGCCGGCTATGTGCGCGCGCAGCTCATCCTGATGCTCGTGTCCGGGATCGCCGTCACGATCGGGCTTGCGCTGCTCGGAGTCCGCTATCCGCTGCTGCTCGGCATCGTCGCCGGAATCTCGCGCGCGATCCCGATCATCGGCCCGGTGCTCGGCGCCATTCCGATCGTCGGGGTCGCCATGCTCCAGTCGTCGGGCACGGCCGCGGCAGTCCTGATATTCTTCGTGATCGTACAGTTGGCCGAATCGAAGATCGTGCTGCCCAAGATCATCGGCCACGAACTGAAGCTGCACGCGGCCACGATCCTGCTCGCGCTCCTGCTCGGCAACGCCTTGTTCGGGCTGATGGGCATGTTTCTCGCGCCTCCGGCGGCGGCGTTCGCGAAGTCGCTGCGGGAGATGTTCGAGCCTGCGCCGGACGAGACCGTGCCCGCCTCGCTCCCCGACGTCCTGCCCGCCGCGGCCGGGGCGCGCGTCCGCTAAGTTACTGCAGGGCGTTCACGCCGAGGCGCCGTCCGACCGCGACCGCCCGCCGGACGTCCGATATCCCACGCCTGCTGGGAACTTGGCGCCCCCGTCGGGCGCTATATGCGATACAGCAGGCGGCTCGGGAAGTACATCGGAGGTGACGCGATCATGACCCGCAAGACGTTTCTCGCCGGAGCAGCCGGGATGGCCGCGACCGTGGTGGCGGCAGGCGCCGCGATGGCGCAGGTCCCGCCGACACGGAGTGAATTCGGCAGCGCCCGCAACCTCGTCCACGTCCGGAGCGCGCTCGAGGGATTGATCGATCAGCTGCAGCACGACCAGGCGGACTACGGCGGTCTCCGGATTCGCGCGATCGAGTCGATGCAGCGCGCCCGCGCCGATATCGCCGCGGCCCTGCAGTGGGACGCGACGCACCCGCACTGATCGGCCGGGCGGGGTCCTCGTTACATCGAGCCGCGGCGGACGACGCCGCGGCTCATATTATGCCCGCCGTGGATCGGGTCCGGTTCGGACGGAATCGCGGCCGGGTGAAGGCTTTGTATCGCGCGGGTCAGCGCCGGCATGTCGTCGCGCACGCGCGCGGGCCGGTTGGCCGTCGTCCCGATGGCGAGGAACGCCCGCCGGCCCACGGTGACGCAGGTTTGGATGCTGCGCCGCTCCTCGCCGGTCTTGGTGGTCCAAATATACGCGTGAGACCATGCCGGCAGGGATCCGATCCGGTCGGGGCCGACCGCCACGCTCGCATAGCGTTGAATGGCGCGCCGCATCACATACTGCGCTTCGGAGACGCAGGTCTCGGCCGTGATCGCCACGGGGAGGTCGCGGACGATAACGACCAGACTCGCCGGGAGGCTGCCGTCGATCGATGACGCCAGCGCCGACAGCGCGGGGTCCCCGCGTGACGTGGTCACCTTCCATGCCGCCGGCACCTCGATCGTGAACCGGTTGTTGATGTCGTGCACCGTCCGGTAGGATTCGCCCGCGTCGCGCACGTCCGGCGCGTCCGCGCGGACCCCGGCGGGCGGCAGTGCGGTGGCGGCAAGAATTTGGACGGCGGCAAGCGCGGTGCGGACGATCGACATAACCGGATCGCACCTTCGGGAGGACGGCGTTGTGAACCAAGGACGGGTTCGACGGATGACGGGATGCATTTTCGGCGCCGTCCGGGCCCGGACCCTGCCTTCCTGCGCCCGTGATTTGCCGCGACAAATCGGATAGCGGCCCCCGAGGCGGGGACGTACGATCGGTGCGACAACGCCGGGGGTGATGGTATGCTGAACGTGCAGGAGGCCGCGAAGCAGGAGGCCGGGGTGGCGATACGGGCGGATCGGGTCCAGACGCATAACGGGAGCGGCGGCGGTCCGGGCGACGAACAGCGCTGGCGCGCCGTGCTGGCGCGCGACGCCGCCGCCGACGGCACGTTCGTGTTTGCGGTGCGCTCGACCGGAGTGTACTGCCGGCCGTCGTGTCCCGCGCGGCGGCCGCAGCGCGACCGCGTGCGATTCTTTCGTGAACCCGCCCAGGCGGCCCGGGCAGGGTACCGGCCCTGCCGGCGCTGCCGTCCCGACGCTCCGGCCGGCCGCGATGAGACGGCCGCGCTCGCGCAGCGCGCCTGCCGGTTCATCGAGACCCACCTCGACGAACCGCTGAGTCTCGAGCGGCTCGGCGCCGCGCTCGGGTGCGGTCCGCAGCAGGTCCGCTGCGCGTTTGCGCGCGTGCTCGGCCTCTCGCCGAAGCGCTACGTCGATGCGTGCCGTCTCGACCTCGTCAAGGCTCGGCTGCGGGCGCAGGCGGCGGTGACGACCGCGCTCTACGACGCCGGGTACGGATCGAGCAGCCGCCTGTACGAGCGGGCCGCGCGGCGCCTCGGGATGACGCCCGCGGCATACCGGCGCGGCGGCGCCGGCGCGACGATCCGGTATACGACGGTGGCGACTCCGCTTGGACGCCTGCTCGTCGGCCGGACGGACCGCGGTGTGTGCGCGGTGTCGCTCGGGGACAGCGACACGCGTCACGCGGCGGCGCTGCGGGCGGAATACCCCGCGGCGCGCCTCGTGCGCGACAGCCGGGCGCTGGCGCCCGCGGTGCGATCGATCCTCGGGTATCTCGACGGCCGGGAGATGCACCTCGACCTGCCGCTCGACATCCGCGCGACGGCGTTCCAGGGACGCGTGTGGGATGCGCTGCGGGCGATTCCGTACGGCACTACGCGCTCGTACAGCGACGTGGCACGCGCGATCGGCCGGCCCTCGGCCGTTCGTGCCGTCGCCCAGGCGTGCGCCGCCAACCCGGTGCCGCTGGTAATACCGTGCCACCGTGTCATCCGCAACAACGGCGATCTCGGCGGCTACCGCTTGGGTCTCGCGCGGAAGCGGGCGCTGCTCGAGCGTGAGCGCACCGCGGCTGCGCGCTGATCGGAATCGGCGCGCCGGCGAACGCCCGCGGCGCGGCGGCGTTGTCCGGGGGCCGCGTGTGTGTCCGGCATGCGGGAGGATTCGCCGCCGGGCGAAGGGAAGGGCTCCGCTCATTTCTGCGAGGGGAGGCTCTCGCCCGTGCGCGCCGCGGTCTTCTATGAAGTCGGCAAGCCTCTGGTTGTCGAAGACGTCGATCTGGAACCGCCGCGTCCCGGGGAAGTGCTCGTCCGCATCGTCGCGACCGGCGTCTGCCACAGCGACCTCCACTACATCAAGGGCGACCTCACGATGCCGCTGCCCGTGGTACTCGGGCACGAGGCCTCGGGCGTCATCGCATCCGTCGGCGCCGGCGTAGAGTCGGTGCGGCCGGGCGATCACGTCGTCCTGCTCTTCGCGCCCGCGTGCGGGGCGTGCCGTTACTGCGACAGCGGCCGGCCTCATCTCTGTGAGATGCGCTACCGTGTTCGCGGGCGGATGCCCGACGGCACGACGCGGTTGCGGGCGCGCGGCGAAGAGCTCAACCACTTCACGTGCGTCTCGTCGTGGGCGGAGCAGGCCGTGGTGCCGGAAGCGGGCGTGCTGCGCATCGACCGCGATCTCCCGCTGTCCGTCGCGGCGCTGCTCGGGTGCGCCGTCACGACCGGGGTCGGGGCGGTCATCAACACCGCCAGAGTCACTCCCGGCTCGAGCGTGGTTGTGATCGGGCTCGGCGGCGTGGGCCTGAACGTCGTGCAGGGCGCCCGCATCGCCGGCGCCACGACGATCATCGGGGTCGACCTTCTGGACCACCGCCTCGAAGCCGCGCGGCAGTTCGGCGCCACGCACGTCGTCAACGGCAAGCGCGACGACGCCGTGGCCGCGGTCCGGGACCTCACCGGCGGCGGCGCCGACTACGCGTTTGAGGTGATCGGCCGCCCCGAGACGGTGCGGCAGGCCGTCGACGCGGTGGCGCGCGGCGGGGTCGCGGTGGCGGTCGGCATCCCCTCCGCCAAGGCGGAACTCGCCGTGGCCGGGACTTCGTTTATTCTCAATGAGAAACAGCTCCGGGGCTGCTTCTATGGATCCTCGCGCCTGCGGGACGACATCCCGAGACTGCTCCGGCTGTACTACGGGAGGCAGCTCATGCTGGATGAACTGGTGACCGCGTCGTTTCCGCTCGAGCGGGTGAACGAGGCGGTGGACGTGCTGGATCGCGGCGACGGGCTGCGGACAATTCTCCAAGTGTCGGCGGCCTGATGGTGCGTCCGATGCCCCGCCCGGCCCGCCGGCTCGCGGTCCTTGTCCTCTGCGCGGTGGTGCTGCTTCAGCCGTGGGCCGGTGTTGCCGGCGCGCGGGTCGAGGCCGCCCCGCGGCCGCACGCGCCGGCGGCGCCCGGCGCGCGCGCGGCCCTGCCGGCCGCCGCCGGTGTGCTCATGGAGGTGAGCACGGGGGAGGTGCTCGAGAGCACGAATCCCCACGTGCAGCACCAGCCGGCGAGCCTCGACAAGCTGATGACGCTCTACCTCACGCTGCAGGCGATGCGGGCGGGGCGGCTCACCCCCGACTCCAACGTGACCGTCAGTACCGAGGCGTGGCGCATCGGCCGCGTGCCGGGCAGCAGCCGGATGTTTCTCAACGTGGGCGACACGGTGACGGTCAGGCAGCTGCTCGAGGGATTGATGGTCTCCTCAGGCAATGACGCGGCGGAGGCGCTCGCCGAGACGGTGGGCGGCTCGGCGGAGCGGTTCGTGGAGGAAATGAACGCGACGGCCGCGCGGCTCGGGATGCACGATACGCATTTCGTGACGCCGCATGGACTGCCGGCGCCCGGGGAGCATGTGAGCGCCTCGGACATGGCGGTGCTGGCACGGCAGATCCTGCTCGAGTTTCCGGAGGCGACCCGGTACAGCAGCCCGCAGTACGAATCGTACGGCGGCATCCGCCAGGCGAACTGGAACAACCTGGTCTTTCGCGATCCGCGCGTGGACGGGCTGAAGACCGGACACACGGAAGAGTCCGGCTACAGCATCGTCGCGACGGCCCGCGTCGGCGACCTCCGGCTGGTCGCGGTCGTGCTCGGTGCGCCCACCGTGCCGCGCCGCACCGCGCTCGCCGAGGGCATGCTGACCACCGGTTTCGCGCACTACACGGTCGTCGCCGTGCCCTGGCAGACCGTCGTGCCGGCCTCGCTCCGGGTGTACGGCGGCAGCCTCCACGCGGTGCCGCTGCAGCCGGCGCGGCCGGTGACGGTGCTGGTGCCGCGCGGGTCGCGCGGCGAGTTCGAGGTGACGGAACAAATCACCGCGCGGCCGTTTGCTCCGGTCGAACGCGGCCAGCAGGTTGGGATGCTGACGCTGCGGCGCAACGGCCAGGTCGTGCAGTCGGTTCCGCTGCTCGCCGCCTCGGCCGTCGAGCGGACGGGACTGCTCGGCCGTTTGTGGGGCGCGATCAGCTACGCGGCGGCGTCCCTGCTGCACCGCCACCCGGTCACGTCGCGCGGGACGTATTCCCCGCCGAGTTAGCGAACGCGCGGGCCGGCTGAAGCCGCGCCCGTGGAAGGACGCGACAGAGACGGCCGGCGCGCCTGAGGGCGCGCCGGCCGTCTCCGTTTCACACGCCGCCCCGCCGCGCCTGCGCAGGACTGGGCGCGCGCCGTCCAGAAAACCACCCATTCGTGACCGCCGTCACCGGCATCCGCCGCGGCGGTGTTCCGTGGCGTTGGGGAGGCGCGGTGGAAGAGCGGTTCGAGGTCGAATCAAAAATCGAGCCGGCGGAGGGCCAGCCGCACTGGCTCATTCCGGCCGTCGCCATCACGACCGCGGTGCTGGCGATGCTCGCCGCGTACGCCAGTTACGCCGGCGGCAAGGCGGTCCACGACTCGCTGGCCAGCCTGACCGAGGCCGCGGTGCTGCAGAGCCAGGCCTCCGATCAATGGTCGTTCTATCAGGCCGAGGGCATCAAGCGACACGTGTTCGAAGTCCAGCGCGACGCGCTGCGCCTCGGCGGCGCGTCCGCAGGGGCCGCGCTCGCCGCCCGCTACGATCGCGAGGCGGCGCGCTACGCCGCGGCCCAGCGCAAGATCAGCAAAGACGCGCAAGCGCTGGAGCAACGCCGCGACGACGCGCGCCATATCGCGGAGCGTTACGATTCGCTCCACGAGCGGCTCGGCAGCGCGGTGGCGTTCTTCCAGGCCGGGATTGTGCTGTGTTCCGTCGCCGCGATCATCCGCCGGACGCCCTTGTGGTACGGTGGGATCGTCGCCGGCGCCGCGGGCGCCGTGCTGCTGCTCCAGGCCGTGCTGCCGTCCTTGCAAAGCGCGCGGGCGGGCTGACGGGTGCGACGCATGGAGCAAGCCGCTGTGGAGGTGGAGTGTGGACAACCAGTCGGGATCGAGGACGGGGGCCGCTGTGTCGACTGAGGCCCAGTCCGCGCGCCGGGAGTGGGCGGAGCCGCTGCTTGCCGGTGTGATTGTGTCGCTGGTCGCCGAGGCGAAAGACGCGGGGTGGAGCGGCCGCCTGGAATACGTCGTGGAGATGTGCGTCCAGGAAATGACGTCGACCCTCGGCATGTCGCGCGAGGACGTGATTGAAGCCATTCTGCGCTGGTCCGGCGAGCTCGGCGAGACGCTGACCCGGGAGGACGTCGAGAAGGCCATCGCCTGAGCGGCCGGCCGCCGCGAAGTCAACGCCGGCGTCCCACGGGCGCCGGCGATCGTTTTCCGCCGCATAAACGGGGTACACAGACAACAAGGCCGGGTCGACGCGGCGCGCAGCCCCGGCGGGGCAGCCCGCGGCGACGCGTGGATACTCATGGAGGTGGCGGTGAATGCGACAGATGCGTTTTGGCCGAGCCGGGGCGCCGATGATGATCGCTGCGACCGTCGTGGCGGTCGCGTGCGCGGCCGCGGCGGTGTGGCCGGTGACGGCGAGCGCCGACGGCGCCCTTGCGATCGGACGCCCCGACGACGTGTCCAATCACGGTTTTGCCTTCGGCATTGTGAGCAACGTGGCAAATGCGAACCAGGCGTCCGACCAGGCGCTGGATCTCTGCAGAACCGCGAAGGGCGCGTCGGGCGACGCCCGTAAGGTTTGCCAGGTGGTGCAGACGATCCATCAGCAGTGCGCCGCCGTCGCGATGGACCCGCAGAAGGGAACTCCGGGCGTGGGATGGGCGATCGGCGGCGACAAGAAAACGGCGGAGTCTCAGGCCCTCGCGCAGTGCTACGATACCGCCGGGTCCGACCGCCGGTCGTTCTGCGTCGTCTCTGCATCGATGTGCGACACCGGGATGTACCGGGAAACGGGGAACTGAGCGGCGCCCAACGGACGACGATGTTTTGAGCAGGCCTTTCCGGGGAATATTCTCGTGAGCTACACAATACGGGATGAACAGGAGGTGGAAACGATGCTGCTGGCCGGGTTGCTGTTGCTGGTCGGCTTGGCGCTGTGGGCCACCGGACACCTGATCATCCGTTAATGGTCCACAGACGATAGCTCATCCGCCGCCGGCCCCCTGTGTGGGGTCGGCGGCGGCATGTGCGGCCGGGCGGGCGTCGATCGCGAACGCCCGCCCGGCCGTTTTCCAATAGATCTGCTCGAGCACGTCCCCCGGAAGATCGAGGCCGCGCAGCATCGGCGTTCTGTCCGCGTCCGGGTCCGGAATCGGCGACGGACAGACGAGATCGGTTTCCCAGAACATCTGGTGGACCCAGTAGCGCACGAGGTAGCGGACCGGGTCCGAGTCCTTGAGCACGACCTGGTCGGTGCCGAAGCAGATCCGGTCCGCCCAACGCCGCAAGAACACACGCGCCGCCTCGCGCTGCCGCCCCAGCTCCCGCACGATCCACTTGGTCGCGCTCGTGTCGAGGTAGAGGTTGGGGTAGCGCGTCAGGAGGCCGGCGAGGTGGTCGAGGTGCTCGGGATCGCCGCCCATGTGCGCCGCCAGAAACGGGACGGTGGGATACTGCCGGAGCCGGTGCTCCAGCATCGGATATTGGTCGGCCTTCGTGCCGTACTTGGCCGGATCGTACTTCCGCTCGAACCACCGGTCGGGGTCGCTGACGTGCACGAGAATGCCGAGGCCGTGCGCGGCGATCGCGTCGAAGACGGGGTCCAGCCTCGGAGAATCGAAGAGAAAGTCCAGCCGGTCGCGGATGCGCGGGGCGAACCAGAACTTGATGATACGCACACCGTTCGCGGCGGCCCGAGGAATCATCTCGAGCGCCCGTGCTTCCGGAGGCCGGTGGTCCCGCGGCGCCGCCTTGGCGGACGGGACGAGGGGAGGACGGGCCACGATCTCGATCTCGCCGGGATAGCGCCGCCCCAGTGCCAGACCCTCCTCGAGCGACGTGATGGCGCCCAGGCGTGTGACGCCGTAGCGACGGGCGGCCTCGACGAGCTCGTGGTTCGTCGCCGGCTCGGTCATGTGCGTATGTATGTCGACGATCGGGCACGCCACCGCACGCGGCGGCGGCGTGGCGAACCCGTCCGAGCGGGCTTCGTCGAGCGGCTGTCCCTGCATTCCGCGGCTCCTACCTCGAAGTACCGTCTCCCAACACGCGCAACGCGCGCAGCGCGGCGGTGCTTCCCGGTCGCGTGCGCGGCATGACGGTCTTCCGCGTGCAGGAGTCCGCTCCTGCGAAGCGCGAACGAATGACCTCGCCGCATTGTGTGCCGGCCCACGACACGACGGCGCCGGCCGGCGAGCCGGCCGGCGACCATGGGATCAAAGCCGGCCGGCACCCCGGGAGGGCAGACTCGATGAGCACGTCCAGCGCCCACCGCGCAGCCAGTACCCGCGTGGTAGTCGACGTCAATCCGGCGGACACCACCGACGTGATCGCCGAAGTTCGCCAGGCGACGGCCGCCGACGTGGAGCCCGCGGTCGCGCGGGCCAAAGCCGCGTTCGAGAAGTGGCGCGACGTGCCGGCGCCCGAGCGCGGCCGCGTGCTCGCGCGCGCCGCGGCGATGACCCGCGCGCGCGCCGACGAGCTCGCGCAGCTGCTGACCCGCGAGGAGGGCAAGATCGTCTCGGAGGCGCGGGGCGAGATCATCCGAGGCGCGGTGCTCCTTGAATGGTTCGCCGGCGAAGGGTTCCGGATGGGGGGCCGTACGCGGCCGTCGGAGATGCCGTCCACGCTTCTGTTCACGCTCAGGCAGCCGCTCGGCGTCGTGGCCGTCATTACCCCCTGGAACTTTCCCTGGGCCGAGCCGGTGTGGAAGGCGGCGCCGGCGATCGTCGCCGGCAACGCCGTGATTCTCAAGCCCGCCAGCCTCACGCCGCTGCTCGCGGAGCGCTACGGGGAGATTTTACAAGAATCGGGGCTGCCCGAGAACGTCCTCCAAGTCTTGCCGGGCAGCGGCGGCGACGTCGGGGACGCGCTCGTCGATCATCCCGACGTTCGCGCGGTGTCGTTCACCGGCTCGACCGGGATCGGCAGCGATGTGTACGCGCGGGCGGCCCGCCGCCTCGCGAAGGTGACCTGCGAAATGGGCGGCAAGAACGCGGTGGTCGTGATGCCGGACGCCGACCTCGACCTCGCCGCGACCGGGATCGCCTCGGGCGCGTTCGGCAGCACCGGGCAGCGCTGCACCGCGACCAGCCTGTGCATCGCCCACCGCGATGTCGTCGCCGGCCTCACCGAGCGGATCGTGGCCTACGCCAAGAAGATGCGGCTCGGCAACGGGCTGCACAAAGACGTCGACCTGGGCCCGCTCGTCGACGCGCATCAGCTGGACAGCGTGCTCGGGTACATCGACGGCGCGCGCCGCGAGGGACTGCGGGTCGCCACCGGCGGCCGCCGGGCGACCGAGGGCGCGTGCGAACGGGGGTTTTTCGTCGAGCCCACGGTGTTCGTCGACGTCCCGCCGCAGTCGCGGATCGCGCAGGAGGAGGTCTTCGGCCCGGTCTTGTCGGTGATCCCGGTCGGGTCGCTCGACGAGGCGCTCGCGGTGACGAACGGGGTGCGCTACGGCCTCTCGTCGTCCATCTACGCGGGCGATGCGTCGGCGATCATGCGCTTCGTCGATCGCGTCGAAGTCGGCATGGTCCATGTGAACTCGCCGACCGTCGGCGGGGAGGCGCAGATCCCGTTCGGCGGGATCAAATGGAGCGGCGTCGGCGGCCGCGAGATGGCGGAAGAGGGCCTCGAGTTCTACACCGAGCTGAAGAGCGTGTTCTTCGACTACACGGGGCGGGCGCGGGATTCCAAGATCTACTAGGCGCACTGCCCGCGCCTCCGTGCCGACCGAATCCGGAGCGGGGTCCGCGGTGGACGCCGCGCTGGCGGCCGTCGACGACGGGTACACGCTCGACCTCGCGCGCCGCTTGGTGCGCATCCCGAGCGTCTACCGGCCCGGCGACCCCCGCGGCAACGAGACCGAGGCCGCCGCCCTCGTGGCCGACGAGCTGCGCCGCCTCGATCTGGTGGTTCGCGTCGAGGACGCCGCACCGGGGCGGCCGAACGTCATCGCCGATCTCGCGGGCTCTTCGGCCGGTCCCATCCTCATCTTCGAAGGCCACACCGACGTCGTGACGGAGGGTGAGGCCGCGGATTGGTCCGTGCCGCCGTTCGGCGCCGAGATTCGCGACGGCCGGCTGTACGGGCGCGGCTCGGCGGACATGAAAGCGGGGGTGGCGGCGGCGATCGGCGCCGTGCGCGCGCTGCGGGACGCCGGTACCCGGTTGTCCGGTACCGTGCGCCTCGCCGTCGTGGCCGACGAAGAGGGGATGATGGCCGGCATCAAGGCCTTCATCCGGAACGGCTGGGCCGAGGGGGCGGCCGGCGCGATCATCTGCGAGCCGGAAGAGAATGCGATTTGTCTTGTGCAGAAGGGCGGGATCCGCGCGCTCGCGCGCTTCCGGGGCCGCATGGCCCACGGCGCGATGCCGAAGAGCGGCCGCAACCCGATTCCCGCCGCGGCGGCGTTCGTGCGCGAGGCCGGCTCACTCGAGGCGCGGTACGTCACGCGCCACGGGCGTCACGCCTTTCTCGGCGAACCGAGTGTAACGCCGACGCTGCTGCGCGCGGGGGAGCCGGCGCAGCTCAACGTGATGCACGCGGACGCGGTGGTCGGGCTCGACATCCGCACGATTCCGGGGCAGGAGCACGCGGCGATCTGCGCCGATCTCGCGGCCGCGGCGGCGGAGTCCGCCGCCGCGGCCGGCTGCACCGCGGAACTCGAGGTCATCGAAGAGCGTCCCTGGACCGAGACCGACCCGTCCACCCCGGTCGCGGTGGCCGTCGCGGAGGCGTGCCGGCGAGTGCAGGGCCGTCCGCCGAGGTTCGCCGGCGTGCCGGGCGCCACCGACGGCACGTTTCTGCACGCGTGGGCGCGGGTGCCGATCGTCACGATCGGGCCCGGCGACGTCACGATTCCGCATCAGGTCGACGAGTTCGTCCGAGTCGCGGAGATCGCGGAGGCCTGCCGCATCTATGCCGCGGCCGCCTGCCGTTTTCTCGGAGGCGAATGGCCGACCCGCTGATCGTCTGCGAAGATATCCATTTTTCGTACGCGGCGTCCGCGGGGTCGGGACCCGACACCGGCGTGCCCCGCGACAGGGAGGCCGCCGCGCAGGCCGGACCGCCGGTGCTGCGCGGCGTCTCGCTGCGGATCGATCCCGGCGAATACGTCGCCATCGTCGGTCCGAACGGCTCCGGCAAGTCGACGCTCGCGCGGCACCTGAACGCCCTCCTGCGGCCGGCGTCCGGCCGCGTCCTCGTCGCCGGTCTGGATACGCGCGACCCGGCGCATACCCGTGCGATCCGCGGCACGGTCGGTATGGTCTTTCAGCATCCGGAGAGCCAGATGGTCGCGACGATCGTCGAGGAAGACGTCGCCTTCGGTCCGGAGAACCTCGGCGTGCCGCACGAGGAGCTGCGCGTCCGCGTGCGCGAGGCGCTCGAGTTGGTGGGGATGTGGGGCGCGCGGGACCGGCCGCCGCATCTGCTGTCCGCCGGACAGAAGCAGCGGGTGGCGATCGCCGCGGTGCTGGCGATGCGGCCCGCGTGTCTCGTGCTGGACGAGGCGACGTCGATGCTCGATCCGGAGGGGCGCCAGGCCGTGGCCGCGATCATCGCCGAGCTGCGCCGGCGGGGGACCGCGGTGGTGGCGATCACGCACCTGATGAACGAGGCCGCCCGCGCGGATCGGATCATCGCGCTGGCCGGCGGCGCGGTGCTGGTGGAGGGACCGCCGCGCCGGGTGTTCGCGCGCGCGGACCTGCTCCGCGACGTGGGTCTGGACCTGCCGCCCGTGACCGCCGTCGCGCTGCGCGTGCGCGCGCACGTGCCGGAGTTTCCGATCGACGTGCTCTCGGTGGACGAGCTCACCGCCGCGGTCGTCGCCCGCGCCGGCCGGCCGTCATGACCGGCGCCCGGCAGGCGAACGGCAGCCGCGAAGTCCAGGCCGGCTCCCCGCTCATCGAGGTCACGGACCTCTGGCACACCTATATGGCCGGCACGCCCTTCGAGCATACGGCCCTTCGCGGCGTGAGCGTCGAGGTGCGGGCGGGCGAAGTCGTCGGCATCCTCGGCCGGACCGGATCCGGCAAATCCACGCTGATCCAGTACCTGAACGGCCTGCTGCGGCCGGCGCGCGGCCGCGTCGTCGTTGACGGGCACGATCTCGCGAGCCCGCGCACCGATCTGCGGGCCGTGCGCCAGCGGGTGGGGCTGGTGTTCCAGGACCCCGAGACGCAGATGTTCGAGCCGCTCGTCGGCGACGACGTGGCGTACGGACCGCGGCAGCTGCGCCTTCCGATGGACGAGATCCGTGCCCGCGTGCGCTGGGCAATGGACACGGTCGGCCTCCCGTTCGAGCGCTTCAAGGACCGCTACACGTTCTCGCTGAGCGGCGGCGAGATGCGGAAGGCCGCGCTCGCCGGCGTGCTGGCGATCCGGCCGCGCGTGCTGGTGCTCGACGAACCGACCTCGGGCCTCGATCCCGGGGCGCGGGCGGAGCTGCGGCGGCGCATCCAGGACCTGCGCGACCGTGAGGGTCTGACGCTCGTGCTGGTGTCGCATGACATGGAGGAGGTTGCGCGCCTCTCCGACCGTCTCTACGTGCTTCAAGACGGTGTCGTCGCCGCGGCAGGGTCCACCCGCGAGGTGTTCGGCGATGCGGCGCGGCTGGCGGCGCTCGGGCTCGCGCCGCCGGAGCCGGTGCAGGTGGTGCAGCGCCTGCGCGCGCTCGGGATGGCGGTGCGGCCGGACGCGCTGACCGTCGAGGAGGCGGGCGACGCCGTGGCGGCGCTGCTCGGCGCCCGCGTATGAGGCCGCGCGCGTGAGCGAGTTCGAGCTCCTCCGCAACATCACGATCGGCCAGTATCTGCCGACCGGCTCGTACCTCCACCGGATGGATCCGCGCGCCAAGATCGTCGCGACGCTTCTGCTGGTCGGCGCCGTGAGCTTCACCCCGACGCTGACCGGCAACGCGCTGCTCATCGCGGTGTGCCTCGGGATCGTGGCGTTCGGCCGCATCCCGATGAGCTATGCCCTGCGCGGGATCCTTCCCGCGATGCCGGTGCTGGTGATCCTGGCCGTGATGCAGCTGCTGTTCTTTGGGAGGGCCTACGACCCGTCGAGCCCCGTCGTTTTCCACTGGGGTTGGATCGTCGTCACCGCGGCCGTGGTGCGGCTCGTGATCGTCTCGGCCGCGCGGTTCGTGGAGCTGCTGTTCGTGACGAGCGTGTTCACGCTGACGACCACGACGACGGAGCTCACGCACGGCATCGAGAGCCTCCTGCGGCCGCTGCGGCGGTTTCGCGTGCCCGGGCACGAACTGGCGCTCGTCGTCACCATCGCGATCCGGTTCGTGCCCACGCTGGCCCTCGAGGCGGAACGGTTGATGAAGGCGCAGGCGTCGCGGGGCGGCCGGATCGGCGGGAGCCGCTGGCAGTTCGTCGAGCGGACGCGGCAGATGCTGCCGGTCCTCGTGCCGCTGTTTACCTTCGCGCTCCGGCGCGGCGAGGAGTTGATCGTCGCGATGGAGGCGCGGGCGTACACCGGCGGCGCCGGGCGCACGAGCTACATGGTGCTGCGGGGGAGCCCCGTTGACTGGCTGGTGCCGGTGGCGGCGCTGCTGTTCCTCGTCGCGATGCTGCGGGCGCCGTTTTCGGTGTAGCCGGACTCAACCGGCACGTCCGCGGCAGACGGGGCCGGAGGCCTATGCCGGCCAGGGCAGGAGGACGGCCGGAGGCGGGGAATGTGCCCCGCGGCTTCATGCGGGGCCGGCTGGGCGGCTTCGGGGCCCGGCGGCCCACGACGACCACGGGAGGCGAAGCGATGCAGGGTCAGGGGGGACTCTCGACGCGCGGCATCGTGATTTCCGCGGTGCTCGCCGCGATTGCGATCTTCCTCGGCGCCACGCGTCTCGGCTTCATCCCGATGCCGACCGGCATCAACGCCACGATCATGCACGTGCCGGCGATCATCGGCGGCATCCTGGAAGGCTCGGTAGTCGGCGCCATCATCGGCACCATTTTCGGACTCTACAGCTTCTTCTATGCCACGACCCCGATGTTCAAGGATCCGATCGTCGCGATCGTGCCGCGGATCTTCATCGGGATCTTCGCGGCGTGGACGTACACGTCGTTCCGGCGGTCCGGCGAGGCCACGGCCATCACGCTTGCGGCGATCGTCGGCACGGCGACAAACACGATCCTCGTGCTCGGCTTCGGCGTTGCACGGCACTACCTGCCGGCCAAGGTGGCCGCGACCGTCGCGGTGACCCACGGCATCCCCGAGATCATCGTCGCCGTCATCATCTCGTTGGCGGTGCTCCTCGGATGGAAGCGCGTGCAGCGGCCGGAGGCCCGCGCCCGCGTCTAGCGCCTCAAGCGTGCCGGCGCACGAGGGCCGCGGCCTCGCGGACCCGCGGCGCCGGCACGGTACCGATCCGACACGCTCGATCCCGGAGTTCCCGGAATGTCGGTAGACGCCGCCGGTCTCGCACAGCTGGCCCGGATGCTCGGGCTTTCGATTCCGCCCGACGCCCTCGAGCGGCTCGCGCCGGCCGTCTCGAAAATGTACGCGGATCTCGACCGGCTGCGCGAGCTGCCGATCGACGGCCGCAGACCGGCCCTGCCGCCGCTTCTGCCCGCGGCGGCGCCCAGCATGGAGAACGGCCGCTGACCGACCTTCCGTACGAGACCATCGCCGGCCTGGCGGAGCGCCTGCGGTCGGGTGAGCTGTCGCCCCTCGCGCTCACCGACGCGGCGCTCGCGCAGATCGACCGTTGGCGCGCGCTGAACGCGTTCATCACGGTGACGGCCGATCTGGCCCGCGCCCAGGCGGCGGAGGCGGCGCGCGAGATCGCTGCGGGGCGCTACCGCGGACTGCTCCACGGCGTGCCCGTCTCGCTCAAAGATCTGATCGACACGCGCGGCATCCGGACGACCTGCGGCTCACGGGTGCTGGCCGACCACGTGCCGGCGCACGACGCCACCGTGACGGTCCGGCTGCGGGAGGCCGGCGCGGTGCTGCTCGGCAAGGCGGCGCTCCACGAGTTCGCCTACGGCATCACCAACAACAACGCGTACTTCGGCCCGACGTGCAACCCGTGGGGGCTCGACCGGATCCCGGGCGGGTCGAGCGGCGGGGGCGGGGCCGCCGTCGCGGCCGGGCTCGGCTGCGCGTCCATCGGCACGGACACCGGCGGCAGCATCCGCATTCCCGCCGCGCTCTGCGGGGTCGTCGGACTCAAACCGTCCTACGGCCGCGTCAGCACCTACGGCGTCTTTCCGCTTTCGTGGTCGCTCGATCACCCCGGGCCGTTGACCCGGACGGTGGAGGACGCCGCGATCGTCCTCCAGGCGATCGCGGGCCCGGATCCGCACGACCGGACGACGCTCGGCCACACCGTGCCCGACTTCCGCGCGGCCGTCCGAGCCGAGGTGCGCGGCCTGCGCGTCGGCATCTTCGACGATCCCTACCACCGCCAGATGGAGCACGGCGTCCGGATCGCGTTCGAGGCGGCGCTCGACGTCCTGCGCGGACTCGGGCTCCGGCTCGAGACGGTCACGCTGCCGCACATGCCGGAGACGTTTGCCGCGCAGCTCGCCATCATCCAGGCCGAGTCCGCCAGCGTGCACGAGCGCTGGCTGCGGGAGCGTCCTCAGGACTACGGCCCGGAGACGCTCGAGCGCCTGCGGCACGGGCTGTTCATCACCGCGCCGCAGTACCTGCGCGCCCAGAAGCTGCGCGCGCTCGCGCTCGAGGAGTACGGCGAGCTCTTCCGGCGCCTCGACGCGCTCGTGCTGCCGAGCGTGCCGGCGGTCGCGCCGCGCATCGGCCAGGATACGATCGATCTCGGGGGAGAAGTCCTGGAGACCCGCGGCGTGATCACCCGGTTCAGCCGGCTGTTCAACTTCGTCGGCGCGCCGGCGCTTTCGGTGCCGTGCGGCTTCGGCGCGGACGGCCTGCCCGTGGGCCTTCAGATCGCGGGCCGGCCGATGGACGAGGAGACGGTGATCGCGATCGGCGGCGCCTACGAGCGGGCGACGCCGTGGCACACGCGCCGGCCGCCCGAGCCCGAATAGGGCCGGCGAACGTGTTCTAGGCGCGGCTCCCGGGCGCTTTGAACACCCGCCGCAGCGCGGCGTGCACCGGCTGCATCACCGGGACGCCGGTCACGATCAGCAACACTTCGCTCACGAGCAGCGGCGGAAACAAGACGCGGGCCGACGCGTGGAGGATCGCGGACAGCATCACGGTCACGGCGACCGCAATGACGACCGCGTAGGCCGTCGCGCCGAGGTAGGCGTTTGTCCGGCCGAGGCGCCACGCCGCCCATCCTCCGACGAGGTTCGCGAACGGCATCCACACCAGCTCCCACGGACCGACGAACGGGCTCGTCAGATTGCCGAGGAAGTTGCCGATGACAAACGCCGGAATGAGATGCGGCTCCCAGATCACGAGCGGCTTGAGGACCTCTGCAAACCGCAGCTGGTACGGTCCGTAGGAGACCGGAGCGAGATAGACGGTCAAGGCCGCGTAGGCGGCGGCGATCACGGCGCCTTCGGCCACGCGGAAGGCGATCCCGCGCCGCGCACGGCGGAACGCCGGCCCGCCGCCGGGCGCGGCCGCCGCGCGGAAGCTCACGAGGGGGACGCCGGCCAGCGCGTGCGGACGACGGTGTGGACGCCTCCGCGGATTCGGTAATCGAGCTCGAGCTCCATCCAGGCGGGCGCGCAGGCGCGGACGAGGTCGTCGAGGATGCGGTTGGCGGCGTGCTCCTGGAAGATGCCGACGCTGCGGTACGAGAGCAGATAGTACTTGAGCGAGCGCAGCTCCAGCACCCGCTCTTTCGGCAGATAGCGGATGACCAGGCGGCCGAAATCGGGCAGCCCCGACCACGGGCAGACGGCGGTGAACTCGTCGGTCTCGATATCCACGACCGCCGGCGAGCCGGCGTATTCGTACGGGAACGTCTCCAGTACCTCGGCCCTGACCGTGGCCGGAGACCGGACATCGAGCGAGACGGGCAGCGGCCTCGATATCATGCCGGCCGCCGGCGGGTCCGCCGGCACGCGGTCGGCGTCGACCCCCGCGGTATCGCGAGCGGTGGTGTCCCTGGGCGCTTCGCCCGGCTTGGGCCGCACGTGTGTTCGCCACCTCGCCTCGGTTGAACGTCAGGCCGGTGCTATGATACAATAGCCTCGCAGCCAAACTCAAACCCCGGCGTCTTCCAGCGACGCAACGACGCATCTTCCAACGGCCGACGGGAGTGAGTGACTGTCTCCGGTCGTGCCCTGTGTACCCGGCATCTCCCGTTCAGGTGCTTGCGGGTGCACGGCGCAGAACCTGATTCGAGGGGCGTGCGAATGGCCATCGAAACACATACCAACGGTTTCGGCGGGCTGGCGGATCCCCGCATCCAGCGCGCGCTGCAGGAACTCGGGTGGGCGACCCCCACGCCGATCCAGTCGCGCGTGATCCCGTCGCTTGCGATCGGACGGGATCTCGTCGCGCAGGCCGATCCCGCGCCGCGCACGACGGCGGCGTTCGGCATCCCGATGCTGCAGCGGCTCGATCCGCGCAGCAAGGCCGTGCAGGGCCTCGTCCTGGCGCCCAATCGCGACGCGGTGCGGCAGATCACGGGCGACCTCGGCCGGCTTGGGGCGCACACGCGGCTGCGCATCGTCGCGATCTCGACGGGCGAGCCGCTCGCGCGGCAGATCACACGGCTGCGGGAGAAGCCGCACATCGTCGTCGGGACGCCGAGCCGTGTGCTCGAACACCTCGGCAAGGCGACGCTGACCCTGCGCAGCGTGCACATGCTGGTCTTGGACGACGCGGACCGGATGCTCAAGATGGGTCTGCGGACGGACGTCGAGCAGATCCTCGTGCGCACGCCGTCGACGCGGCAGACGGTGCTGTTCTCGTCGACGCTGCCGGAGCCGATCCGGGCGATGGTGAGCCGGTACCTCCGGAACCCCATTTGGGTGACGAACGCGCCCGTGCAGTCGCTCAGTCCGGGGCACCGGGCCTGATCTGGCGCCGGTGCGTTTTGGCTCCAGGCCTAACGGCTTGAATTACATCGTTGCTCGCCGCGGAGTCGGCGAGCGGAGCCAAGACGCCCGCAGGCTCAGCCCCCGCGGTAGCATGAAGGCGAATAGCGTCCCCACCGCGTCCCGGACCGTGCTTGCACGGCGCTCCGGGACGCGGTTATAATTATGGCTGTGGACGAGCACCACGTAACGTCCGAGTTTGCGTCCGACGTCCTCTCAACAGAGGAAGACCGTTTCGGTTTCTGGCGCTTTGCCCGCCATCCGTTCTTCACCGACGTCAACCGCTGGCTCGTCGATCGCGTCGCGGCGCTCGGCCCGCGCATCGTGGACCTCGCCTGCGGTCCCGGCGCGATCACCGAGCTGCTGCTGGCCCGCATGCGCGAGCACACCCGCGGGATTATCTACGCCGTGGATCCGTCGCTCGTCGAGCTGCACCGCGCCCGGCGGCGGATCGCGTCGAGCATCGTCCGGTTCGTCCACGGCAGCGCCGAGAACCTCAGCCGGCTCGTTCCGCAGGTGGACGTCGTGGTGTTCTGCAACGCCATTCACCTGATCGGCGACAAGGAGCGGGTGCTGCAGGAAATCCGGACCGTGCTTGGGCCGGGCGGCGTGCTCGCGTTCAACACGACCTATTTCAAAGGATGCTACGTGCCGGGGACCGAGCGGTTCTGGCGGTCGTGGGTGGTCCGGGCGGCGCGCCTGTTGCAAGATTCCGGCATCAGCGTGACGCATACGCACGCCGACCGCGCGGCCGCGATGCGGTGGCGCACACCCGAAGAATACGCGCAGCTGCTGTCCGGGGCCGGTTTCGTCGAGCCGTCCTGGGAGCTCCACAAGGTCGAGATGTCTCCCGAAAGCCTTGAGGACATCGGCCAGTTCTCGATGTTCATCGAAGGCGCGCTTCCCGGCGTGCCGCTCGAGGCCGGTGCCGACGCCCTCAAGCGCACCGTCCGCGCCGCGATCCAGGACGCCCGTTTGACGGACGGCACCGTCCCGCGCTACTGGCTTCAGTTCATCGCTCACGCCTCGGTCTAAGCCGGCATAGGTCCGAACGCTCCCGGACTTTCGACACAGCATGTTCGGCTGAATTTGATATTTCTATCATTTGGATAGATTCATTCTGCCTCTTCCCTCCTGACGGAGAATATGGTATAATACGGCTCGGTTGACAGCCCGCGCGACCCCGCGCGGGCCTTTTCGTTTCCCCGAGAGAAGTATTAACCTGGACGCATGGCCGGGCCGGCTCGCCCGCGGCTCGGCAGAACCTGGGCTGAAGGGGGTCTTCATGAATTTTCTGCACCATCTCGAGTGCACGGCGTGCGGCGCGACGTATTCCGCCGATGAGATCCACACGGTTTGTCCGGCCTGCGGAAAGGTCCTCTACGCCCGGTACGATCTCGATCGGGCCCGCGGCGAGTTCTCACGGGCGACGCTGGCCAAACGGCCGGCGACGATGTGGCGCTATCACGAGCTGATGCCCGTCCGGGACGAGGCGAACATCGTGACCCTCGGCGAGGGGATGACCCCGCTCCTACCGATGCCGGGCGTCGGCCGCCGGCTGGGGCTCACCCACGTTCTCTGCAAGGAAGAGGGCCTCAACCCGACCGGATCCTTCAAGGCGCGCGGGCTCTCCGCGGCGATCAGCAAGGCCAAGGAGCTCGGCGTCACAACGATCGCGATGCCGTCGGCGGGCAACGCGGCGTCCGCGGCCGCGGCGTACTGCGCCCGCGCGCATCTCGAGCTCTACCTCGTGATGCCGGTGGATGCCCCGCACGCCAACAAGGCCGAGTGCGCGGCGTACGGGGCGCACACCTACCTGATTCACGGGCTCATCACCGACGCGGGCCAGGTGCTGCGCAAGGCCGGGGCACGCCGCGGCTGGTTCGATATGTCGACGCTCCGCGAGCCGTATCGCGCCGAGGGCAAGAAGACGCTCGGCTATGAATTGGCGGAGCAGCTCGATTGGACGCTGCCCGACGTGATCATCTACCCGACGGGCGGCGGGACCGGGATTGTGGGGATGTGGAAGGCGTTCGCGGAGATGGAGGCGCTCGGCTGGATCGGCTCCAAGCGGCCGCGGATGGTCGTCGTGCAGGCGGCCGGCTGCGCGCCCATGGTGCGGGCCTATCGGGAAGGCAAAGAGCAGGCGGAGCCGTGGCGCGACGCGCAGACGATCGCCGCGGGCCTGCGCGTGCCGCAGGCGATCGGCGACTACCTGATCCTGCGCGCCGTGCGCGAGAGCGGCGGAACCGCCTACAGCGTGACCGACGAATCGATTCTCGGCGATATGCAGGAGCTCGCCCGCGAGGACGGCCTGTTTGCGTGCCCGGAAGGCGCGGCCACCTACGGCGCGCTCAAGGCGATGGTGCGCGACGGACTTGTCCGCAAAGACGAACGGGTCGTGCTCTTCAATACCGGCGCGGGGCTCAAGTACGTCGACCTGATCCGGCCCGAGCTGCCGGAGTTCAAGCCCGCCGAGCCGCCGGCCGCGCTCAGCGCGTAGCGGATGTCTCAGCCGCGATTCCGCCGGAAAACGCGCCGGGCGTCGTCCGCGCGGGAGCGCGCCGCGGGATGGCGGGGACTGGCGCGCGCCGCCGAGTCGCTTGTCGTGCTGCGGGGCGTGCTCGACGATGCGGCGGGTCAGGCCTGGCGGGCCCTGGTCGCGGCGCTGGTCCGGGAGACTCCCGATGCGGAGCGGGCCGCGGCCGCGTACGCCCGGCTGTTCACGCTGCTGGCCGCGGAGACGGAGCTCGGCGCGGCGGCGCTCGTCGGCGACGCATGGCAGACGCATCTCGTCGGGCGGCTTCTCGACGACGACAACCCGTTCAGTCACAAGGCGGAACGCGCGCCGTGGAGCGCGCTCGGCCCCGCGCTGGTGGCGCAGGTGCGGACCGACCTCGCCGCGCTGGCGATCTGTCACCGCGACGGCGGGGCCGCGCTCTTCGAGGCCACATCACGTCTGACGGGACGGCCGGCGGTCGCGTGGGACGGCTTCCGGCCGCTCGACGGGGCCGCGGCGAATCCGGCGCGCCTCAGAATGATGCGCCGGCTGCACGCGGCGCGGGAGTGGCCGCCGCTCGCGCGCGAACTGGCCGCGTACTTCGCCTCGGAGGGCGTGGGGTTGTTCGGCCGGTACCGGGCGTTTCGCTGGGTGCGCGACGGCGGGGCGGGCCGCCTCGAAGGGGTGACCTCACCGGATCCCGTGCGGCTGGCCGATCTTGTCGATTACGAGTTGGAGCGCGAACCGGTCCTCGAGAACACGCGGCAGTTCGTCGCGGGCGGCCCCGCCAACAACGTGCTGCTGTACGGCGACCGGGGTACCGGCAAGTCCTCGACGATCAAGGCGCTGGCCAACGAATACGCGGGATCCGGCCTGCGGCTCGTCGAGGTGGCCAAGGATCACCTCGGCGACTATCCGCGCATCCTCGCGCTGCTGCGCGGCCGCCGCGAGCGGTTCATCCTGTTCGTCGACGATCTGTCGTTCGACGAGCACGAAACGCAGTACAAGGCGCTGAAGGCCGTCCTCGAAGGCGGCCTCGAGGCGCGGCCCGACAACGTCGTCTTGTACGCGACCAGCAACCGCCGGCGCCTCGTCGTGGAGCGGTTCTCCGACCGCCAGACGGACACGCTCGAAGACGAGGTGAATCCGCAGGAGGCCGCGGAGGAAAAACTATCGCTCGCGGACCGCTTCGGCATCCACGCGCCGTTCCTCGTCCCGGATCAGGACCGATACTTGAAAGTCGTGGACGGCTTGGCGGCGCAGTTCGGCCTGGAGGTGCCGCGCGAGGATCTCCACCGGCGCGCGCTCACGTGGGCCCAATGGCACAACGGGCGCTCGTGCCGGGCGGCCCGCCAGTTCGTCGACGCGCTGCGCGGGGAAGCCGTCGTGCGGGGCGCTAGCGAAGCAGGGTCAAGAGAACCGCGACCGGGAGCGGGCTCGCGAGCGTCGTCACGATCACGGCGCCGCTGACGAGCGCCGGCGCGGCCCCGAACTCCGACGCCCAGATCGCGGCCGTCACCGCGGTCGGCAGGCTCGACTGCAGGATGCTGGTCTGCCGCGCGACACCCTCGAGCCCCACCCACGGCGCGGTCACCCACGCCAGGACCGGCGCGGCGCCGAGGCGGATGACCGTCGCCACGGTGATCGCCGGCCACTCGCCGTGGGGACGGACCTGCGCCAGCTGCACGCCGATCAGCAGCAGCATCACCGCGACCGCCCCGTTTGCGAGCAGTTCGGCCGCCTTGGCGACGGGCGCCGGCGGAACGATCCCGAGGACGTCGAGCGCGAGACCGACGGCCACCGCGTAGGTCACCGGCAGCCGCGCGAGCGTCCGGAGCGCGCGCCGCGCGCCGGAATCGGCCTGCGCGGCGAGGTAGGCGGCGAGCATGTTCACGATCACGGCCTGCACGGCGAAAAACGCGAGCGCCGCGGCGAGCCCCCTGGTACCCCAGGCGAACAGCGCGAGGGGCAGGCCCGCGTTGCCGGCGTTGCTGAACAGCGTCGCGAGCATGAGGCCGGTGCGCCGCGTGCGGTCCCAGCCGCACGCCGCCGCCACCGCCGCGGTGATTGCCCCGATCAGCACCAGCTGCAGGATGAGGTAGATGGTCATCCGCGCCAGCACGCTGTGATCGCCGATCCCGGTCGTGACGGCGTAGAAGGAGATCGCCGGCACGAGCACCGCGACGGACACGGCCGTGAGCGGCTGCGCCTCGACGACGCGGGCGCGGCCGAGCGCGTATCCCGCGGCGCCGATCAGCAGCACCGGCCCGATCACGTTGCTGAAGACCGTGAGGAGACCGGTCAGCTCCGGACCACCTGAACGAGCTCGATGAGCGTGGCGCCGTCCCGCGGATCCAGGAATACGCCGAACGCCCCGCCCGGATCGCGGCGCGGGCGGTCTTCGAGCGTGCGCAATCCCGCCGCGGCGAGCTCCGCGACGGCGCCGTTGATGTCGGCGACCTCGAAGGCGACGTGATGAGGGCCTTCCCCGCGGTCGCGCAGCGCCGCGGCCCAGATCGTTCCATCCGTGAGCGGCTGGATGAGGTGCAGGAGGGTATCGCCGGCGCCGAGCAGCGCCACCGTGGCCTCGCCGCGGTAGTCCTCGACGCCGAGCACGTCGAGGCCGAGACCCGCGCGGTACGTCTCCGCGGCCGCCTGGGCGTCGCGGACGATGATGCCGACGTGATGAATACGCAGCGCTTCCGGCACGCCTGCCGCTTCGTGTCCGTGCCGCGGCATCTCCTGCCCCTGCAGGGAGGCCCGCCGCGGGCTGTCGAAATGCTTTGCTCCTCGACGTTCACGCGCGGAGGATCCCATGGCAGAGTACGCGATCGTCGATTCGGAGAAGATCGATTCGGACGTCACCTACGAGCCGCCGCTCGTCATCGCATTCGGTGTGGACAAGCACAGCGTGGGCTCCCGCACGATCACGATGGGGCGGACGCGCATTCCGCCGGGCGGCCGCAACCAGGCACACTACCACACCTGCGAGGCATCGTTCTTCATCCGCAAAGGGCGCCTGCGCATCTTCATGGGCGAGCACCGCAAGGAGTACGTCGTCACGGAAAACCAGTTCGTCTACATTCCGGCCGGGGTCATCCACGGGCTGCAGAACCTGAGCGACACGGAAACGGCCGAGCTGATCTTCACGTACGGCAACTGCCCGAGCAAGGACGACGCCGGCACGTTTTTCGTGGAAAAGCCCTGGACCGCCGCGTCGCCGAACAGCGCGCGGTAGCGCCGGGAACGGGGGACAAGGATGCCGTTTCACAAGTGGGACACGCTGCCCGACGAGGTCATCTCGCCGCATTACTCCACCGCCACCGGCGGCACCGTCACCGGTTCGATCATCGAGGTCGGGCGGTACCGGATGGCCGGCGGAACCGGCGCCGAGCCGCACAAACATCCGAACGAGCAGATCATCTATCTCCTCCGGGGGAAGCTGCGGGCCCGCGTCGGCGATGAGGAACGGACCGTCGAGGCGGGCGAAGTCATCCACGTGCCGCCGAACGTGGTGCACGAGGTCCGCGCGCTCGAAGACAGCGTGTTTCTGAGCAGCAAAAACCTCGTGGACGGCAAGGGCAGCAGCGGCTGGTCGGCCGCTGCGCGCGTGGACGAGCCACGCGCAACCATGTCATCCAAGCGCGTGGACGAGCCGCGCCCGTAGATGAGCGACTCCACGGAACAGCCCTGGCGCATCGACCGGACCGGCGGCATGGTGATCGAATGGGACGCCGGCATTCGGATGGATGACGGCATTGTGCTGCGCGCCGACATCTTTCGCCCGGACGGCGAGGGGCGCCATCCGATCCTGCTCACCTACGGGCCGTATGCCAAAGGGCTGCCCTTCCAGCAGGGCTATCCCGACCAGTGGAACCGGATGGCGGAGCAGCATCCCGACGTGTCGCGCGGCTCGTCATGCCGCTACCAGAGCTGGGAGACGCCCGACCCCGAGAAGTGGGTGCCGGACGGGTATGTCTGCGTGCGGGTCGATTCGCGCGGCGCGGGCCGCTCCCCGGGCTTCCTCGATCCATTCTGCCCGCGCGAGACGCGCGACCTCTACGAGTGCATCGAATGGGCGGGCGCCAGGCCCTGGAGCAACGGCCGGGTCGGGCTCGCCGGTATTTCGTATTACGCGATCAACCAGTGGCACGTCGCCGCGCTGCAGCCGCCCCACCTCGCCGCGATCTGTCCGTGGGAGGGCGCGGCGGATTGGTACCGCGACATGACCCGCCACGGCGGCATCGTCTGCGATTTCTGGGGCAACTGGATGAAGAAGCAGGTCGTCACCGTACAGCACGGTGTGGGCGATCGCGGCCCGGTCAACCCCAACACCGGACAGCCGGTCGCCGGTCCCGAGACGCTGTCCGACGAGACGCTTGCGGCGAACCGCGCCGACCTTCGCGGCGCGGTGCTGGCGCGGCCGCTCGACGGGCCGTATTATCGGGAGCGCTCTCCCGACTGGTCGCGGGTGCGGGTGCCGCTCCTCTCCGCCGCCAACTGGGGCGGCCAGGGGCTGCACCCGCGCGGCAACTTCGAAGGTTTCATGCGCGCCGCGTCCACGGAGAAATGGCTCGAAGTCCACGGCCTCGAACACTGGACGCACTTCTATACCGACTACGGGCGGACGCTGCAGCGGCGCTTCTTCGACCATTACCTCAAGGGCGTCTCGAACGGCTGGGAAGACCAGCCGCGCGTGCTGCTGCAAATTCGCCACCCGGACCGGTTTGAGGAACGGGCGGAAGACGCGTGGCCGCTCCCGCGCACGCAGTGGAGGCGGTGGTACTTGGACGCCGGCCGACCCTGGGCCCACGGCGTGAGCCAAAGCGCTCCGGGCAACCATGAAATTAACGCCGGCACCCTGTCGACGGAGCCCGTCTCGGCCGCGGCGAACGCCGTCTACGAAGCCGCCGGCTCGGGCGCCACCTTTACCACGCCGCCGCTCGCGGACGCGACCGAATTCACCGGCCCCGCGGCGGCGAAGATTTTTCTCTCGTCGAGCACGAGCGATACCGACGTGTTTGCCGTCCTGAGGGCGTTCGATCCCGCGGGCCGCGAGATCGACTTCCAGGGGGCGCTCGATCCGCACACGCCGATCGCGAACGGATGGCTGCGCGCCTCGCACCGCCGGCTCGATCCGGGCCTGTCGACGCCGTGGCGTCCATATCACACGCACGACCATGCCGAGCCGCTGCTCCCCGGCCGGGTCTACGAGCTCGACATCGAGCTCTGGCCGACGTCGATCGTAGTGCCGGCGGGCGGCCGCCTCTCGATCACGATCCTCGGCCGCGACTTCGAACGGCCGGGACCGGCCCAGGAAATCCGATCCTTCGTGACGCCGTTCCGTGGCTCGGGGCCGTTCGTCCACGCCGATCCCGACGACCGGCCGGCGTCGGTGTTCGGCGGCCGGAACACGCTGCACACCGGAGGGGCCCACGGGTCGTTCGTGCTGCTGCCGGTGATCCCGCGCTGATCGCGCCGTCGGCGTGAGGGCGGGCGGCAACTTCGGGGGGTGGGCGATGCGGAGACGCACGTTGCTCGCGTCGGCAATGGGGGCGCTCGGGGCCGGCGCCGTCGAACGCGCTGGGCCGGGACGGTGGGGAGCAGGGGTGGGGCCCGGGTCGGTGGCGCTCGCGCAGGGCACCGGGACGCCGCAGGGCCGATGGGTCGCCCTGGCGCCGTTTCCGGAGCCGACGCCGGAGCTGGCCGGCGGGGCCCTCAACGGCAAGCTGTACGCGATCCAGGGGCAGCGGCCGGGGTTCGTTCCGGCCGGACTCGTCTACGAGTACGATCCGGCCGGCAACGCGTGGGCCAAGAAGAAGCCGATGCCGCGCGCGCTGCACCACGGCGCGATGGTGGCCTTCAACGGCCGGATATTCATTTTCGGCGGGTTTGTGCTGCCGCAGGCCGGGCCGCCCGGATGGGTGGCGGTCAACGATGTGTGGGAATACGATCCGGGCTCGGACGCGTGGCGGGCCCGCGCGCCGATGCCGACCGCGCGCGGCGGGGCCGGCGCCACGCTGGCCAACGGGCGCATTTACGTCGTCGGCGGCGCGGGCGCGCTGCCGAACTCCCGCGACCAGGCGATCCGTCCCGGCAGCCCGCAGCGCTCGCTCGCCGTGGTGGAGGAGTACGATCCGGTAGCCAACCGCTGGCGGGCCCGCGCGCCGATGCCGATCGCCCGCAACCATCTCGCGGTCGAAAGCGTCGGCGGCAGAGTCTACGCCATCGGGGGGCGGCTGGGCGGCGCGTTTATCATCGCGATGCCCGGCAATGTCGATCTTACCCTCGAGTACGATCCCTCGACGGACGTCTGGCTGACCCGGGCCGCGATGCCGACGGCGCGCAGCGGCCTCAACTCCGCCGCCCTCGGCGGGCGCATCTACGTTGCCGGCGGCGAACTGCAGACGTATCAGTACCTCGCCGCCTACCGGGCGTTCGAGGCCTACGATCCGGCGGCCAACGTCTGGTACCAATTGCCCTCGCTCTTGATTCCGCGGCACGAGGCCGCGATGGCGGCGGTCGGCAACCAGATCCACATCCTGGGCGGGGACGTGCAGTCCGCGATC